>Ga0315915_1001891_pt1 | contig 25963 bp, 9 predicted proteins | sample MpolbnodulesMG_FD_207738 | JGI IMG/M metagenome (GOLD analysis project Ga0315915, IMG submission 207738) | Medicago polymorpha root nodule microbial communities from Los Angeles, California, United States - branched nodules | ecosystem: Host-associated > Plants > Roots > Nodule | place: USA...
AAATCTGATTATAAAATTTTGAAAATTAATATTTTTTTTTTAAATTGCATCATCTGAATATTTATAATTTTCGAAAACAAATTATAATTTTTTAAAAAAATTCTAATTTCTTGTTCTTTTACGAAAATTTTAATTTTAAAAAAAAAATTCATTTTTTTTACGAAAGTTATTTTCAGAAATTTAAGAATATATATAATATTAAAAAAAAGTAATTTTATTTTTAAAATTATACAAAAAATAAATCCAGAAAATTATTTATTTTAAATTTTTTTTCCATATTTTTTAATTTTAAAAACAATTTTCAGAATTTTAAAAATATTTTTTAAAATTTAATATTATGTGGCATGCCACGTCAGGGCCACGTGGCAAAAGTTGCACAGTCAGCAACTGGCACGTGGCAAGAACATGCCACTTCAGCGTTTTGGTGGGGCCAGAGACCTTTTTCAAACAAAAATATTTTTGTAGGGATGTATTTCAAATTTTTTTTTTACAGGGACGAAAATCAAAACTGGCCCAAATTACAGGGACGATTATCATATTTAAACCATGTTTTATTGTCTATAATTCGATGTTAGAAAATTTCCATACCATTCAGCATTAACCTTTGGTACATTGAGACTATCATTTAAATCAACATGATAAAGCCCCATAGGTGTAGAATAGCCCGAATGAAATTCAAATGTATCAAATGTTGGCCAAACAAAGTAACCACGAACGTTTACATCATTGTTGTTAATGAAAACATTAAAGGGTCTAACAAGTCTAAGTGTTGATGAACACATACTAATTGAGTCTGGTAGTAGGGGTCTATTGTTTTCTCACGACGGTACACAGAGGGAAATTCCTAAATTGCTAAGTGGGTAATTTCATAATGCCAAAAGCTAATGTGCAACCCCTGTATGCTTTGGTGCATCACTTGTATGAACTGCAATTAAGTTGAGTGAGTATAATGACAACTTTAAGTAAGTATAATCCTAAAACTTGTAAAGGCAACTACAATTGGATGTAGCTTAAGAGTAGCTACAAAATATTGAGAAGATTTTAGAGGCATCGGGTGCTTGGAAGATCAACAAGTGTATTTGGGTACATTTCTATTGACCAAAAAGGTTGGGCTCTGGTGGGACAATGCTCGTCAACATTTTTAAGGACAAAAAGTTGACATGATATGGATTGATTTTCGAGATGATTTTCTATTTCTGATAGACATTCATATCCAGAAAGAGATAGAATTTATGAGGCTGAAAAAGGTGACATAAGTATGTTGGAACAAAGGGTGTTTCGCAAAATCACCTCTTAAGTTTTGATCATAACAAGGTATTAAAATTATCAATTGGATAAGCTAAACATTTGTTCAAGTGTACAGGATCCTAATCAAAGTACTATTCATAAAGGTTCTGTGTGAACAAGTCAAAGAGTAAAGGAATTTTTATTGAAGCTTAAAGCGTCTGATGCGTCTGAAGAAATGCATCTGAAGAAAGCGCTCCTGAAGACACGTCATCAGAAGCAAGGTCATCAGAAGCAAGGTTATCAGAAGCATCTCATCAGAAGCCACTTCACCAGAAGCTTAACAGAGTTTACAAAGTACAGTGTACAAAGTGTACAACCACTAATTCTGCGCATGCCTCTGCAACCACCATCTCTGCAACTTGTCTCTACATCAAGACAAGAATAACAGTAATATTGATGCAGACGTTGTTCCGTTTCAAGTGGAATGGATTTGAAATTAGTTCTTCATAGGACAATTATCAAATCAGGCAAAAGATCAATGGTGAAGAATCAAAGCTTTAAGCAAGACAAGTTGATGTAACAGCAAGTTCTCAACGTCTCTCAAATCCCCTATAAATAGGGATAAAGACTTGAAGAACATAATATATACAAGAACACAACGAGAACATAAGACCAATACTCTTTGAGCCAAAACGTCCGAAGTTTAAACACATCAACAACTTAGAGAATTCTTACAAAAGTTCATATCTTAGAATTCTTAAGTGTCTAGAAAAACAGAGTATGTTCTATTCGTATTGTTTTGTGAATACCTCTGATTGTATATCAAGTATTCAAAACCTTATTCAATTCTTTGTAATTGTTAAGAGAAGTCTCTTTCTTGTGTGATTGAGCAAAGGAGTCTCTTTCTTGTGTGATTGAGCATAGAAGTCTCTTGGAGTTGTCCTTGAGCATTGAGAAGTCTCTTACTTGTGTGTTTGAGCAACTTGTAATCTGATATTACATTTTAGTGGAACTCTCCTTGGAAGTGCAAGGGGGACATGACTACTTCCGGTTTGTGGAAGGAACTTGTATAATTGTCTGTGTTCTTTCTTTCTCTGTTCTCTTACCTTTATCCGCTGCACTAAGACTCTGAATCTGGGAACAGTTTTTCAGAACGTAAGAAAGAAAAGTTTTTGAAAACACAATTCAACCCCTCCCCCCCACCTCTTGTGGTTTTTCTCACCTTCAAAGTATAGAATAATATTAAAATTTGAAGAGTTTTCTAGGTATTATCTATTTTACGTGGGTTTAGAGGGCAAGAGATCCTAATGCATAAAGTTTAATATAGGATTGAAGCCAAAGATTAAGAAACAAATAAACATTTAGGAAATCAAAAACTATTCTACATTTTAGAAAAAAAAAAACGCATGATCTTTAATGAAGACATTTAAGTTGAGAGAGCTCACTACAAAAGTAGAAGAGACAAGAAAACAAGAACACAAAATCAAACAAAATATGTATTCTTATCCTATTAGAAAGTTTGGCAACCGTCCAAACAAGCAAGTATGCCCTTTAACTGGAAGAGATAATAACAATTAGGGGTGTAACAGTTCGCTTTGGATTGGTTTTCAGTCAAAAAAGTGTTTGAACTAATGAAATCTTTGTTGGTTCAGTTTGTTTCGGTTTTCACTCTTTTTCAAAAAAGGGAACCAAATCAAACAAATCAGTTTGGATCAGTTCGGTTGATCGGTTTATTTGAAAATACAATTATTTTTTCTTTCTTCATATTCTCACAAATCTGTATTTCATAAATACAACATACATCATACTAAAATATTTCATGGAACTTTGTATTTCATATTGTGTTTTTTCTTAGTCTCTATTTTTTAAACAACTTTTTATAACTAACCTTACTCAATATTCCATACATCCGAAATTCATTCATCCATCATTAATCAAACACAATTTTGTCAAACTCAAATATTAGTAAAATGAGATGATATTAATTTTCGGCCTAATCATAAGTGTGTGAGGAGAGATAGTGTTAGTAAAACATGGAGTGAGATTACCATCAGTCCGGTTCATCGTTTTCTTGGATCTCAAAATTAAAAACTAAGACTGACCAAACAAGGTTGGTTTAGATTGGTTCGGTTTGATTTTGAACTGAACCAGACAAGGACAAATACTTTTCCAGTTTGGTTCGGTTTCGTCGGTTTTGTCTGAACTGCTTACACCCCTAATAACAGTGTTAGTGGCAGTGCACGTGTTAGATAAAATTTAAGTCGTTGTGGCGTGAGTATTAAAACCGTGTAAATTGTAGTCGGTGACCAATAATGACAATGGTGGAGGGAGTGACGCAACCACTCATATCATATGTGGAAGGTGTAGTAAGAGAATATAAAAAGAGGTGACGATTTTCAACCACAGTGAAATGGGGCATATATGGGTAGACAACAATGTGATGCCTGACCCAGTTTGCCGGTCTAATAGGCCTACGAGTAATTGGTTCGGTTCAATCGGGTAAAGCGGTTAGAACATGTTAGAAGATCCAGTCTTAGTGGTTTGGTTTGATCAGCTTCAGATGGGTGATCCAAACCCAACAAAGCCTGCACCCGACTGACCCAATATATGTTATGTACATGTTTATTATATAATTATTTTAGTATATATAAAATCCAAGAAATGACACTGCTATTAAAACAATGTCGTATTGTTTTACTTAAATACTTCTCAGTTCTCAACACATTCTCTTAGCCACCACAAACAACCCTAGCAGCCGCCACACATATACAAACATGCATTCTATTCTTTGTTTACTTCAATCTCCTCAATTTCTTTCACTTCGATCAATTATTCAAGATATCTCTTTGCAATGAAAACCTCTATATTAATCACCTTCCCTCTTCACGGACAACAACACAACTCAGGATTTCACAACAGAGAGAGCCTGAGAAAGAACTCATCGCAAACGAACATGGAAGGAGGATACCTTCACGCAATCAACTGATTTGGAATGATTCATGAGATTTTTGCTCTCACGTTCTTCTTCGTTTTCCACGTGATCTGTTTACTTTCTTTACTTCCCTTCTTTGATTGGTATTGGGATTTTTGATCGGGAAGTTCATGGGTTTGTAACTTTTATGGGTTTTTGTTTTAGTATTTATTGTGAATATTTTGTCATTAATTTGATGGGTTTTCAATTCTAGTATTTTTTTTCCATCAATCCTTCTTCCTTGTAATTATGTGTAATTTTTGAATTGGAACTTGAACCAACTGATTCAGCCCGTCCGACACAATTGACAAACTGCAACCAAAACTGATCAAACCAATGACACCAAATGGACGGAGATGGGTGAGATTTTCACACCCGTCAGATGACTCAGTTTGGGATTTTGATATTGAATTCCGTCTGATGCCCACCCCCTAAGGGCACATAAGCACAACATGTTTTCAACCCAAGAAAGTTTATCCACAAGGAAGTTAGAATACTCCAACCAGTTAATACAAAATCAATGAAAAGTCTTTACAAAAACAAAAACAAACACCATATATGGTTCAAAGAAGTTTTTAGAGTTAAACTGAACGGATTCTGATGAATCAATAATTAAAACTTTATTTGGAATGAAATATGTGTCTATTAACTCATATTCTTTTAAATGAAATATAAAAAAGTCTTGAGACATTTTTTTTTCTTTTGGTAAGAAACACAAATGGCTATTTGTTTTAGATTTTTTTTTATTTTTTTTATGTTCTCATTATGATTGAGCTATTATCCAAAATTATTTTTTGAAAAATTCTTGTGTTCTTAATTGAAATAGCTATTGTTTATCTTTTAAACAAAATTATCTTTAATAGAAGAGAGAGAAAAGCAAAATTTATCTTTAATTGAAATAGCCATTTTTTCGATTATATTAATGAATTTTTTTTTATCTTTATTGAACAAGTTAAAATAGAATTTTTAAATTATCACTGCAAGCAACATAAAGTGTCCCAAGAAGAAGCTCTAGAGTTTAATACATAATACACTTAACCAACGCCTAAACAATCAAAAGAATGCTGCCACTGACCAACATGCATTCATTTCAACTTAAATGCCTTGCCAATATTTTTTTTTTGGATAAATAGCTAAAGAAATGTAATAAAATAAAATTTATTTTAAGTGTTATGATAACAATTTTAATTTTTAACTAAGCTCATTTGCATATACTTAACTTAAGAGATTAAAACCGTAAAAAATATATCATTGAAGTAACTAATTACAAAATAAACCCTTTTGTGCTAGTTAAATATATATTATTGAAGTAACTAATGAAAAAATATATTATTTATGTCAAACATGATCTATATCAAACTCGATTTTTAAAGAATCTAAAACAAACATATCATACTCTTTCATTTACTAATATTTTTTAACTTTAATTTCCTAAATATTTTCAAAACACATTATCTAATTCAACATTTTTACCAAATTTATTATTCAAAGAGAGTAATTTTGGTAACAAATTTAGTTTTATAATTGAAACTCCATATACATCAAATGTAATAAATACTTCTCTTAATACACATAAATTTTTATTATGATAGTCAAAATGATAATATAAGAAAAGAAAAAGGAGAGAGAGAGAGAGAAAGTCATTATCATAGTTTTAGCTATAGCTTCTGAGTATCCAAAACTAACAGAAATTCTTTCTACCTTGTCTCTCTCGCCTTCTCTCAATTTTCTCACATTCACACAAACCAAACCCATCGCACTCTTTTTCTCTTCTCTCATAAAAACAAAACAAAACCCTATAATTTCTATTCACACACACTCTTTCATTTTTCATCTTCGCGTGTGGCGGTTATTAAAACGACGACGTTCCGTGTCGTATCGTTTCGTTTCGTTTCTCTCTTAGGGTTAATTTTCCCTTTCTTTCTTCTTATGCTTCTTCGTTAACCCTAGTTAACGAATAAGTACTTTTTTCACAAACGTGCTTTTCTTCTAGGGTTGGTGCTTGCTCGTTCTTTAGGGCTTTTCAATTTCAATTTTTTACTGATATGAATGGGTTAGTGATAGATTGAATTTCATAGTGAAATTGGTGCGATTTTGCGGTGAAGAGAGGTGTTTTTTTTTTGTTTTTTTTGTTGAATTTGATCATGTACCGTGTTAGTTATGGATAGAAGTGAACCTTCGTTAGTTCCAGAATGGTTGAGAAGTGCTGGAAGTGTTGTTGGTGCTGGCAATTCAGCCCAACATTTTGCATCTTCGTCTAGTCACGCCGGTAATTTTGATTCTGATTCGACGCTCTTTTTATAATCAATTGCATGTTTTTAATGCTTTAGCTTGATTTGAATGAATTGTAATGTTGTGTTAAAGTGTTGTTTTGTCGATTGCTGTTCCGGGAAAGCCGGGTTTGTTTAAATTCCGTTGCACAATCTGTTGTGCTGCGTCACTAATGATTTGTTCAAATTTCGCTATGCCATAGTGCTACAGCGAGATATGATATATGACAGAACATTATGGCGGTGTTTGGTTTTTCCATTTAGCCGACTCCACTTAGTGGGATAAGACTTGGATGTTCTTGTTAAGTGTTGTCAATTGTGGTTCTTGGAGATTTGGGTTTGTTTTAATTCCACCGCCGCAATCTGTTGCGCCACTATTTGATAACATTTTTTGTACTACATAAAGTATCGGGGAACTTCTAATGATTTGTTCAAAATCACCACTGAGTTGTTATTTAACAATACTTGTCGTATTCTCTCCTTTTAGAATTTTGACCGTGCAATCTGATGCACCGTTATTTGATAACATTTTGTACTAAATAGCGTATCAGGGAACTTTTAATGATTTGTTCAAAATTTGATATGTTACGTGGCTACAACCACCACTAAGTCGCTATTTAACAATACTTGTCGCATTCTGTCCTTATAGAATTTTGTTCCTTTTCGAGCATTTGTATGTATATGAGAAAAGCCGGTGTACACGTGTTATGCGATTTTTATGAAAAAGGGGGAAACTAATTAATGAACATCTTTGTGTTGTTTTGTAGATTCTCATTCGCCATCTGCAGCCAATAACAATAGGAACAGATCTTCTAAGAATACAAGTGATTTTGATAGCTCGCGTTCTGTATTTCTTGATCGAACATCGTCGGCAAGTTCTAGGAGGGGTTCTATCAATGGTTCTGCTAAGCATGCTTACAGCAGTTTCAACAGAAATCACCGTGACAAGGACCGTGATAGAGAGAAAGATAGATCCAATTTTGGAGACCATTGGGATCGTGATGGGTCTGACCCGTTGGCCAACCTTTTTTCTGGAAGGATAGAGAGAGATACATTGCGGCGTTCTCATTCAATGGTTTCCAGGAAACAAGGTGAGACTTTACCTCGTAGAGTTGCAGCTGACACTAAATCAGGCGGAAGCAGCAATCACAACAATGGAAATGGCGCACTTTCTGTGGGTAGTGTTGGTAGTAGCATTCAGAAAGCTGTCTTTGACAAGGATTTTCCATCACTAGGGGCTGAAGAGAAGCAGGGAATAGCTGAAATTGGGCGGGTTTCATCCCCTGGTTTGGGTGCCACTGCTAGTCAAAGTTTACCTGTTGGCAGTTCCGCTTTGATTGGAGGGGAGGGGTGGACATCTGCACTTGCAGAGGTACCTTCGGTAATTGGAAGCAGTAGTGCTGGATCATCGTCAGCACAACAAACTATTGCTGCAACTTCTGGATCTGTATCATCTAGTACCGCAGCTGGTCTTAATATGGCCGAGGCATTAGCACAGGCTCCATCTCGAGCTCGTTCAACTCCCCAGGTAGTTAATCTTGTTGCCTGTGTCACCAGTGTTTTTATTCACATTCATTTAATTCGTTTAATTACAATGATTTTGAATGTCCATTATCAATTAATTATGCCTGAATCAACTGTAGGTGTCTGTTAAAACACAAAGGCTTGAGGAACTGGCTATCAAGCAGTCAAGACAATTGATTCCAGTAACACCATCCATGCCTAAGGCTTTGGTAAGAGAATTGTGCTGTAAAACATTTTTTATAGGTTGTCCATTGCAATTTGCAAACTTTATTCTTGTACACGTGAATTTGATTTCTTAAAACTTATATCATTGTGTACCTTATCTCTTAATTGTCTCTCCTTCTAGTGAATCTTATGTCTGTTACTGTTAATTTTATTATTACTAGCCTGTCCTGTTATTTAGTGAATCTTATGTCTGTGTTACTGTTAATTTTGTTATCACTAGCCTGTCCTGTTATACTTGATGTTAGGTTTATACTATAGGCCCTTTCCTTTTTTTTGTATTTTTTTTTTTTTTTTTGCGTTGGAGTGCTATTTATGTTAAAAGAAGTTAGTTGTAGTTGTAAATCCGACTCAAGTAGTTAACACTTTGACTTTAAAACTTCTGTGAATGGCTGTGAATACATTTGATAGTTGAAGGTATGGTGTTTTGTGGTACACCGGTTGTGAGGATCAAGAGGGGTTGCAAGATATATATTGGGGTTAACAGTCATTTTGGTCCCTAAATGTGAGGTGTTGTCATTATAGTTCCTGAATGTATCAAAATTGCAAGCACATCTTCTAGTGTCTCCCTAGTTAGTTGTCTTGGTCTTCAAATGTGTTTTTCGTTGGTCAATTTAGTCCATAATATTACAATTTACAAACAAAAGAGACACTTAGGGATGTATTTACTATTTCGATACATTAAGGGACTATAATGACAGTGCGTCACACATTCAGGAACTAAACTGACTGTTTACCCTATATGTTTGTTATAAGTTTTTATGACATTAATATTATTTTCCGTATATTATGTCTTTTCAATTATTGTTTTTGCCTATTTAATAATTATGTTTTAAGCCATATATTCCCATAGTGTGTCGATTTAAATGACTGAGGCTTGAGCACCGGTGTTGTTGAATATCAGCCACGGTGGATATTGGGGGCGGGATTTCAACTGTTCGCCACACAAAGGTGGTGGTGTGGCAATTTTTGTTTGGCAGGGCCATGGCGTCATGAAGGGATCAGACATGGCAGTGTGGTAGAAAAGGCCGAAAAAATTGGGGAAAATCTTAAACCAAGGGTTGGGTGTGTCACCATACCCGAACCCAGTCCCAAAATGGGTTAAAATACCAAACCCTAAAAAATACAACTACTTGGTTCTCAGTCTGGTGTAACTGGTTGGACATGATATTGTACAAATTCATCTCTTTTCCATGTCTTTATTTGAATATTGTTAGTTATTAGTCTTGCCTTTGAAATTCATACTGGAAACCATGCTTAACTTGCTGATGTGATTCAAGTTTTTAATTATGTATTTTTTTCTTTATATGCTATCCACAAATTAATGATGATAATGGTGTGTTTATGGAAGCTACAACAAGTATTTTATTAGTTATCATCTTTCCTCCTCCTACCTCCCTCTGTAATGGGTACATGTATTGGAAGCTACAGATTTTTAGGAACATTTATTTGAGGTATTTTTAATTTGCTTTGTGAAGCCATAGTCTTTCTATCCTCACTGTAGTTTGAAGTGATATTGGTCGCGTTAGCAATTTGAGTTCATTAGTATAGTTAAAGCTTGCTATTTGCCTGCATTAGAAGTGTGATTAATTAGACAATTGGATGATTTTGCTTTTTATTTCATTTCCATTTGTCCTTTTCAAGGTTTGGTTATATAGGCTGTATTCAATTCTATGAATCTTATTATGATTAGTATCATTTAATGTTTTCTTATCATTGTGATATTTGGATGCTCCTTGTTTGCTGACCCAATATTAACAAGCATCTTACTTTACAAATACTTGAGACCCAAATTTGAAAATATATTTTGTAATACTATTTGCTTCAATCTAGTGCTGGTGGTACTGGTCTACCATGTGAACCTGAGAATTTCTCCACTTATGTAGTAATGACTACTTATCTCTCCAACATTGGTTATTACATGCTGAGGACTCATAAGTTGGGAAGATGAGGTTGCTTGGAATAGGAATCTGTTATGATATGATTTTTCAATTGCGTCGGAAAACCTATTTATTTTTCATGTGATGGGGCTAATATTATTGCGGTAATTTTTCAAATAAAATTGTTAAACATACAGGATCACATTTCTAGGTGCAAGCATCTGTTTTATGGTCAACTATGTCAAGGGAACCTGATATGTGTTGCCTCCTTTTGTTTTTAGTATTTTGATAGACACTATTTAAAATCTGGCATTTGTTCCGCTGCGTTTATCATATGTTCATTTTTGTGATCTCCTAACTTTGCTCATCCAAGCTTACTTTGGTCACCACCAGTGGGTTTGTGGTTGTGGATGTCTCGATTACTTGTGAAGTTATTATGTCTGTGGAGGACACTTAATTTGATGTTGCAAACCGTGTTATGATATGTTTGCAGGTTTTTGATCTTAATGTTATCAAAAGAGATTTTAAGGGTATTCTGATTTATTTGTGCATTTATGAGAGGAGATTGATATTGTTTGATTCATGTAATCAATCCCAAGTAGTGAAAAGACTTTCGCTGCTATTATGTTCTAGTTGTTTCCATGTCTGTCTATATTGGAAAACTGTAGAGGAATTAGGATTTGTGCAAAGGCTATATTTGTTTTAAATCTTCAAAGATAGTGAAATTGAATTCTATCTTGGTGTTTTAGCATAAAATCTATTTCTTGGCTGTATTCGATACAAAATTACACTTTCTTTTCTTTTAAATTTTTGGTGACTTATGTTAGTTTCCTTGTCAGGCTCTTAATTCTTCTGAGAAATCAAAGCCAAAAACCGCTGTCAGAAATGCTGAGATGAATGTAGCTACCAAGAGTGCGCTACAGCAACCCTCTGCATTGCACATTGCTAGTCAGTCTGTTCGCCTTGTAAATGCCAAAGTTGATGTTCCAAAGACATCTGGGAAGTTTACTGATCTTAAATCAGTGGTGTGGGAAAATGGTGCTTCCCCTACTTCCAAGGATGTTTCAAATCCAACAAATTATGCTAATAGTAAATCGGCAAATCAAAATTCTGTTGCTTCAGCAGCTGCTCCTACACCAGTGAGGAACCCCAGTAACCTAAACTCTCCGAGAGAGCGGAAGCCAGCTTCTTTGGATTTGAAATTAGGCTCTACTTTGGATAAGAAACAATCCATTTCTCAAGTGAAGAGCCGGAATGATTTCTTCAATCTGCTTAAGAACAAAACAGCGACGAACTCGTCTACCGTTTTTCCAGATTCTGGCCAGATAGTTTCATCTCCTACATTGGAAAAATCTGGTGAAGTAAACAGGGAATCAGTTATGCCTTCTGCAAGTCCGCAATCTGTTGGCAATGGGGCTGAACCGACTAGCAATGGCAATGCTCATGCCCATGAAGAGCTTTGCAGAATTTCTGATGATGATGAGAAAAATTCCAGAGCTACGGTTTATCCAGATGAGGAAGAAGCTGCATTTCTTCGTTCTCTTGGCTGGGAGGAAAATTCAGACGAGGATGAAGGCCTTACTGAAGAGGAGATCAATGCTTTTTATCAAGAGGTGGTAATCTCTTAACTTGATTCACTTTTATGTTGATTGAGGATTTGAGATCAATAAAATTAAAACTTGGTTAATTCTGTTATGCATTGATACATTATATTATGTGAATTCCATATGAATGACTTTTCTTTCCCTGCTAAATTACATTTTGATGCAACTTGCTGTTATTTGATTTGGATGATATTGGATGTTTCAATTCCTATTTGGCCAAAACAACATTGTTAAAGCTTGTTATCGGATATGGTTGGTCTACTTACTCTTTATTGTCATTTGTTTTCCAGTGCAAGAAATTGGATCCCTCCACACTCAAGCTATGCATTGAGGGTATGCAGCCACAGCTGTCCAAGTTGTTTGATTCTTGTGCATCTAACTTGCGTGGAGCATCTGCTGAGTTGAACTCTTCTGATCCCAGATCTGAAGCTTGATGTGCTGTTTTTCAATCATAGATAGATCCAAGTTTCAATTTTTGATGTCTGAGGGCTAGTTCCATTCCTTTTGTTCTGAAAGAAAGGCGATGATTTTAGGGGTTAAATATGTAGGTGGGTTTTGAATGGAACACCATACATTTGCAAATATTGCAATAAGTTACAGGTGCTTCAATCCTGCCTGCTTAACAGGGTAAATTCTTTTCTATTTGCCTTTTTTTTAGGTCAAAAGTTATTGGGCCGGTAGGTAGGGGCTGTTTTCTCTGCCGTGGTAGGGTGCCGGGAAATTGCATCTTTTGGGGTAATTTGATCGATTTATTTTCTTTCAAGAGGGTTTTTATTCTACATGATAAAGTTTATGTTTTTGGCCAATTTTAACCAAAAAAAAAAGGAAAATTAAAAGTGAACTTTTAGTTTTAGAACATGTTGATATCATTTAATATTCATTTATGTTTGTACTTTTTTTTGGGGTAAATCCCGGTTCATTGTTCTCGTATCACTGTCCGAACTCCAAAAACATGGTTGATATCGAGATACAGAATTGAAGTTCAAATAACATGATTGCTATCGAGGAACATAATGAAGTTCATTAACAAACTGTTCTTGTTGATATGTTCTACGACTGAGTTGCTCACGTGACTCAGAATAGCATGCGACTAGCTACATAATAGCACAATAATTTCTAAACGCGCCCAACATTAGCTTTTGGAAGGGTCCTTCAGGTAGTGTATTTTGGCTGATATGTACTACCTGAAGAAAGAACCCTTTTGGAAGTGTATTTTGGGACCCTATGGGAATATAGGGGTGGATTGAGAAACCATCAAATCGTACCACTGGTCACAATTTTGGCTGTTTGTCGGTTGGATTTGGTTGGGTGTGGGCTCAAAAATTTGCAGTTCAGCCCAAACATCGAAGAGCTATTTGTAGCCCAAGTTATTATGTGGGACCTTCGGGTTGGTTGAATTGCGGAGAGAAAATTGCTCCTCACTATATTTTTGCTCCCAAGCACTGTGAAAATACCAAAATATCCTGGTGACCGTTAACTGATGCTGGTTAATGGCGTAGGAACCGATGACAGTTAACTGTCTTCGGAGGGTATTTTTGCGGTGCTTGAAAGTGTCTTACAAAGTCAGCGACTAATTCAGTAGTTTACTAAAAAATCAATTCTGAAATTAAAAATTAAAAATTATGATAACTTTAAGTAGATAAATTCATAAGGTAATATCAATTCTACATGAAAGCAACCAAACATATTAATCCATTTTGCACCTCTAGAATCAATTTTGGTCTATCTAGAAGTGAAACCAAACATGCACAGTTGATAAAAATGTGCTATTTTTGAGTGAATTGATTATGTAAAGTGAGTTAAAGATAAATGATTTATATTTGGATACCTCAGTCTACATTCAAGGGTCATGCTAAGGAAACAAAAATAAAATATGTAAATGAACATCTTTTTACACATTTAAAAATTAACCACACAACTTTTAAGATATTTTTACTATATTTGATACCAAAGATAATTTGTAATGTGGTTTTCAATTAGCTTGATGTCGCAGATTCTACGAGTATTGTATCCTCATGAAGATTTTATCAGATTTAGAAATTACTCCCTCCGTCCTAAATTGTATGACGTTTTAAGCATTTCACACGTATTAAGAAATATAATTAATTTTGTGTGGGAAATAAATATTATTAGTTGTTTTACAAAATTGTCCTTAATAAATGGTATGAGAAAGATAAATTAAAGAATTGAAAGAAGAGAGAGTAATAAATAGTTAAAGATATAATAAGAAAAGTAACATTAATGTTTCATTGGTATTGTAAAGCGACAGATAATTTGACACAATTTTTTTCTCCAAAGGGACATATAATTTGGGACGGAGGGAGTATGGTAATCCGAATATCTTGGTGAGATAATGAAAACGTTTGTTTCAACTTTAAAAAAAATAATAGATTTTGTATTAAAATATGATTTCTTTTTGGAAAATCTTAAACAAATACTTAAAAATGATATATATTATAAAAAAATAGATTTTTTTTTCTTTCAAAAAATCTAAAACAAATTCACCCAATATTATTTGGTTGTGTTTTATTTTTTTGCTACTCGTGTATCAACTTTATTTAAAAGTGGCAGCATTAGGATATGTTTGGGAAGAGTTGATTCTTTTCAGTTGTGAATTGTTGCTCATATTGACTAACCCAAAATATTTGAAACTTTAAAAAATATTTTGCATATAGGTAAACAATGCTGCAATTGTAGGAGCACATAGATGGCGAGGCTTTGGTTTCCCTGTGTTATGGTATGATTCCTCCATCCTTTGTGTTTGTTGCCTCAAAAGTTTAGGATTTTTTTATGGTAGTGGTAAATACACCACATAAACTCCGACCGACAACGGCTAGGCATCAGATTCAAATTCAGGTGAAGATGTCTAGCCTAACAATTTTTTCAAAAAAAATGTCTAGGCTAACAATATCAACATTTACATTTATAGTTGAGTTACGTTTGACAAAACTTGGTAACTTTTATTTAAACTTAGATTGATAATCATTTGATATATTTTTTTTTTAAAGTATGCTAACTTTTTTTAATATACTTAAAATCAAATTTAACAAATTTCTGTTCGCATTTATTTGATGCCATGAATAACATTTGTCAAAAAAAAACATTGACCAATGTGTGAACATATTTAGATAAAACTAAGTAATTTCTTGATCATGAGTTTTGCAGGTAGATCCTAGTCGAGTTGACTGGACTTAAATATTTTCTTCATATATCGGAAGGTTGGAGGTATGAAATACTTAGGCCCCGTTTGGTTTGAGTTTATTTCAAGCTTATGAAAAATATTTTAAGTAAATAAATAAGCTTTTATTTTAATTTATAAGTTCTCACCAGCGAAAATCGTATTTTCATAAACTGTTTTTTCATAAACAACCTTTAAAACTTATAAATAATACATAAAAACTTATTTATTTACATAAGCTGTTTTATATAAGCTTTAAAATAAGCTAATCCAAACGGGCCCTTAATAGGAAACTTAATTGTTCTTTTTTTTTGGTCAATACTTTGTTCTTTTTTACTTTTGAGAAAAATGACTTTTCTTTCCTCTATTTTCGTTGATTGTTATAAAAGTACAACTTTTGTTATATATTTTATGTTAATTCATTGAAAACAAAATACTAAAAAATGATATTTGTGAAAGATGGAAAATATTTTCTAGCTGTTAACTTTGTTAAAGATTTAAAGCTAACAGAGTCAAATAAAGAGTAATGATATTTCTACAATCATTTTGTGATAACTTTTGGATAACCTTCTTTTTCTCTCTTTTAATTGATCATAAGCAATAGAGAGAGAAATAAGAAAAGAGAAAGTAAAAACACAATAAAAATTTGAGAGATTTGTCCCAAAATTATTTCAAAATAGTTTTACAAATATGATTTCTCAAAATAATAAGTCAAATGGTTCACTAATTGATTGAACATATATTCCTTCATAAAAAAAATTGATTGAACATATATGTTTTATATTGAACTTTTTTTTACTATCCAAATTGAAGATTTACTTATTCACATGTTATTTTTCCTAGATTATGCCAAGTGGACAATCTAAAGAAGTACTAAGTGATATGAATCATGGTAATGGTGTTGTAATATCTGATGAAGGTGCTGAACCTATTGTGAGATTGGTCAAGGTTTAATTCTGGTCTCTTTTTCTCTCGTGGTGAAGAGGATTCATTTTGATCAAGGTTTAATTCTCCGAAAAAATAAAATCTTTGTTTAAAAATTAGATTAAAGTTAATAAGTTTAAACTCTCTGGATAGTCATGGTTAAAATAGTTTTCGTGTAATAAGCAATGATGTTTCTTTGTGACATTGCTTTACATTCTTCTAAATACTCGTGATGGAAATAACATTTCCATCACTTGTGTTTGATTTGTGGCAAATAGGATAGATAGATGGACGGAGAGTATGGGCTAAATACAATGAAGTTCTTATTTGAGTTGCCGTTAATAAAAGCATAGGTTAATAAATATATATCATTATGTTACCCTCTTAATTTTATGATATCTTATGAAATTAGGTTGAATTTCACCGAGCGTATTTAAACACAAATATCCACCCGTCCTCGTGAGTTTGTCTCAGTTGGCATGAACAATGCATAATATATGCAAGGTCCGGGGTTCGAATCCCGACCACCACCAAAAAACACAAATATCCATCCAATAATTCATAAACCTTGCTACAGCGGGATTATAATACAATTTTAATATCCACCCTCATGCCCAGCCATCATGGGATATATGAGTCTAGAACCGGCTACATCACAACTTTTGAAGTCAAAATTAAAATTGAGATAAAAATTACAACAAATATTGACCAAAAAGTTTGATTTAAAAAGGGAGAGTATTTTTGTAAATGTTAAAAGTCGATAGACTAAAAGTGCAATTAAGTCTTTCATGTAAATTATTAAAATACTCTTGTGTAAAACAAATTCACACACACACACACACATATATATAGTTATAGTTAAGTGAAAATATGCGATAATTTAAGAAATACAATTATTTTTCCATTATTTATGTCATAAATATTATTTAAATAAGAGAAATGCAACTAGTACTCTCGGCAATAGTTAAGTAGATTAATATAGAAATTTTGCATTGAGAAGTAGTAAAAAGTGAAATATTCTACTTTATGTAAATCAACGAAGTTGTTGTTTATCATAAGCCACAAATATAAAGATCTTATGATTTCGTCAACAATTATTAGCCTAAAGATCTCGACTAATGTAAACAATTTTTATTTTTATTTGCTTCGCAATCTCTACATTTCACAACTTCATCTACAATTCACATCAAAAGAGTTTGTTTGGGAGTTTATGAAAGGAGAGGGGAGGACTGTGTTAACTGTTAACAAAAGGAGGAAAAATATTATATTGATCATAAACATTCATTTATCACTCTATACAAAACACTAAAAAAATACCGAAGATTCATTTTTCTTTCCCTCTCCCCTCTCTTCCAAACTCCCAAACACACCTAATGTATGTTGCCTCTATCACTTCAATATTAGTTGTCGTTGTTGTCCCCTTTGCTGGGCTGGCTTTGGATCTCAAGACATACAAGTTAGTTTAGATAAATTTACATCAGATAAAAAAAATGTTAAACAACCTATATCTAAAAACATGTTGTAGAAATATTTCGGACCAGTGGAAAATGTAACAAACACAATTCCTTTTTTTCTCCAGAACATCTATGATCAATTCTAAATACATATGATGAATGATCAATTAGAAAAAAAATAAATGAGCTGATAAACTAATACAACTAGTGTGTACTAACTTCTCGAGGTTGAGTACCGGTAGTGTTGTAAGTTTAAACACAGCACAAACTGTACCGGTTGCTCCTCTGCGGCGTCAAAACCTTCATTTGTAACCTCAGATGCTTGTTCTCGGTATCAAATATGACCGAAACAGTCAGGAAAAGAAAAAACAAGTCAATCATAATTCATAGTACGTCATGATCACTCAAGATACTTGAACCAGTTAATACTCATAAAAACAAGTCAAGTTACATACAATCTATATGGGTTGATTTGATTATAAATCTAGTTTATGGTCACACTAATGCATGAGCTTCATAAGATAGATGATAACTAACAAATCTACATATCTTTGCTTCAACTCTGGTGCAACCTCTGCTATGTTCCATTTTGTGTCGAGCTCAATTTTCCTAACTCAAATACATCTAAGGACAGACATTTTTTTTTGACATTATCTAAGGACAGACATAGTGACCAGTTTATCTTGCTTTAAAAGAAATCCATATATCACACTTGAAATTTATGACTAGTAGTAGCTATGTCTCATAATATTATATAAACAAACTAGTGGTTGTATAAACTAAACCAGTGCATAACACAGGTGTTGAATGAGAAAATGCAGTCTGAATTTTTTTCATGGAATCAGACGGAAAATGAAGGTATATAAATTCAACACATGATAAAACATGACTAATCTTCTATTTGTGGTAAATGGGATGGAAGTTAATTGAAATTAATGAAAAGGTTGATCTTAAGCACAAGATTTTTCTTTCAAACAAGAACCAACAGCGATCAATCTACCACAGCAGCTAACCAAGCAATGTTTTACACCACAGCAGCTATTTCAAACAAAGTTTTAACTCCAGAGACAATTAAAAACTTATGTGATCAGTGATGGCTAAGTTTAAAGCACCCTGAAGACATTTTACTACCACGAAGGAATCAATTCCAATGGACAAAATCAGAAAACCCTGGTCCTTGGCCCAGCAGAGACACCATTTATGTCCCATGGCTGCAGTTACGGTTGGATGGACTTTGATTCTTTAAAATTTGTAGCAGCAAAACTGACAGTCCCTACATGATTCTGGAAACAAACAGAAAACACATATCGATTTAAATTGCAATCGGTGTCCTCCACTTTGTCCAATCGCTATCCTGCCCAGCCCCACTAGCGCTAACCATGACTTGCTGCCCTTTACATTCTATATCTTAACACAAATTTATCATAGTCCGCCCCGGACTCACAGCATACTCCACACCACCGTCCATAACCCTTTTTACATTGGGATTGTTCCGCCCAATCATCATTCATGCTGACTTATATTTCCTTGGATAACCGACGAATTATAAAAATCATATTCTCCATCCTTTTCACTTTGAGGCAACTTATCTTCATCCAGCTTTTGTCTTAAATACCATGTGTCACAATAACCATCGCACCCTCACACACCTCTGCACATGACCTCTCAAACACGGTAAACATCTCCATCCTTTTATTAAGAATATATCTGTCCATTACATCCTAAGGGGTTCAAACACCATTATGATATTGATACCCAAAATACCTTATTTTTAGAAATTAGGTGGTTCCAAAATGTAATCTAAAAATTGAGAACAAGTACACAGTGAATTACTTTCTATGAATGCATTCTATAGGACCTAAAGTGCAGCATGATTACCATATGAAGGATGTAAGTGAGAAACAATCTATAGTACCTGAAGAATAACATTGAAAGGGCTTCAACTCTTGCATCAACAGAAACAAATCAAACTTGCTACCCACCAAGTTTTTGAGATGTTGGCTCTCGTGTGTTACTTGCAGAGACTCCGACGATCAAGTTAGTAAAAAATTCAATAACAGGACAATAATTTTGATAAAAATAAGAAAAGATCATGCATTAGTAATTGAGAAATGAAGATTAACCATGATAAATTTATTCTTAACTTTCTTACCTACACAGCAGCATCGATCTTATTCTAAATTTGTTACCTTTAACGGAGTGACATCAAAATTCTGACTTTGTTTTTTCTTTCTTCCTCCAAAGCCTCTTTGGTGTTGACCTTACTTAGAAGTTCCTGCAAAACAATTTGGTAAATCTCAATTATAGTCTCAATATCAAGAAGACGGCAAACTGCTTCGATAGTATGCTCCGCGTGTCTTGGTTTCTTTGGTGCAGGCGGAGGCGATGGGGTTTCAGCCGTAACAACATGCCTTATGGGAGAAGGCGGAGTTGAGAGATTCGGAACCAAACGAGACGACGGTGAAATGGGAGTTCGCGGTGATGATGATGATGAAATCATCGTCACCGGAAAACTTAGATTGAGAGTGAAAGAGAGTTCTTTCTATGTTTCTTTCTAGAAGCACACAACAACGTCGTCGTTGTTGTTGTCGTCGTCGTTGTTGTGTCTGTTTGTTTCGGGATTAAGGTTTTCGCTTTGTTACTCACAAGATTTGTTAGGGTTTTGATTGTTTCGTACGAAAGAAAGAGATGAATCAATCTATATGTTCGCGGAATAAGGCGCAACGGTACAATTTGCTTACTTTATAGTCGGTGTTATATTTTCCTTGAATATTTTTTTTGTTTTTTTTAGGAAACCTTGAATATTTCTTATAATTATTAAATAATTAAACTTTTCAAAAAAATCATAATTAAAATTGATCAGGAAAAAAAAGTAAAATAACTGAAATTAAACAATTTGTTTCTATCAATAAAAGATTATTATTAAGTAGTTTCGCTAAGGACGGATTGTTCAGAAAAACTTACGCTCGATGTATGGGTGGAACAATGCATTGCTTATTTTTTGGCCGAACTCTAATAAATATATAAAAACAAGTAAAAAGACCATGTCAATTAAAACCCAGAAAAAATAAGTAGAAAAACCAGAGAACAGAGGTCATAAAACTAGTAAAAACTAGAAAACAAGGTCAATAGCATAAAAAATTCCAATAAAAATACCTGGAAAAACAAGTATTTTTGTTGGGATTTTTCTAGTATTTCTTTTTTATTTCTTCTTTCAATATCTATGCTATATAGGGTTGGTCTTTAGATTTTTGATGTGCTGGACGAAACAATAAAAGTTTGCTTTTTTAATTATTCCAATAGTTTTCTTCTTGCATTTTTTGTTGCAAAAGATTCATTTATAATTAAAGTTTTCTAAAAATATATTTTTAATATAATTAGTCAAACCGATTTAAAAGTGATATATCTATATAGTACTAACTATTAAGTAAAAATAATAATTTTGATGCCCTTAAAATAATCATGTCCTGGACTGCCGCTTCTCCCGGCTCCGCCCACCCTCAGGGGAGGCCACCCCTGATGCTATACATGCACTTCACTTCTTTCTTTATTGCCGTTGACAAAAGCCATAACAGAGGATTTTGAAAGCTTATTACTTACTTGACTTTGCCATATATTTCCATGGTAACAATTAGTAAAACTTTTTGGAGCAAGGTTATTGTTGGGATTTATAGTTTTAAATTGCAGATTGTCAAGTTGGTATTCTATCTGTTCAACTGCTTCATCTGTATCTAATTTGCATTGGGCTGATGCAATGTGCCCTTGTAAATATTTTGATGGTAATTAACATTGTTGGGATTGTTTAGCAACCGTAACCTATTTAGCTCCGACACTTTAAATTGAACGTGAGTTCAATATCTAATACGTGTCAGGATTAAGTGGTTAAATTTAATTTCTTATATTTTTTAAATTATTACTTATGTCTAAGTATGAGTGTCATTGTCCTGTCTACGGTCCATTTCAATTAAAATTAATTGTTATATCTCGCTTCTAGAAATGACAATTGACAATTATTCATGTGTTCATGTAGTTGCATTTGTTGCTCATGGTTAAGTATTTCATTTGTAAATTATGTTACCTCATGCCATTTTTGTAGGTGACATAGTTGACCTTTCTTCATTTAATATATTATTATTAATACCTCTACAGCATGATATTGCTGACTTTATGTAACAACCATTCAATTTCTTTCTCCAGTTGAAACAAAAAATCATTTTATTTCATTAATGAATCAAGTAAATTCCCAACACCTAGTTATATATATAACTGGAATGGTCCAGAACAATAACAACATTGCTTTCTCTTAGACAATGAGATTGTGAAATGACAATTATTCTTTGCATTATGTAATGTTTCCTAGATTGCGTTTGAATGAGCAGAAGCCAAAGTCCATATCACTAATTTCTTAGTACAAAACATAGACGTGGACACCAGACTCAACACTGATATTGATATTGAAACGTATCTATAATAATATTAGAAATTATAAGTGACTCAATGTAACCAATTGTGTCAATGTCGGTCACTGACACATGCCGGATACCAAACATTCCTTCAATTCAATCCAAGGTGTCGGTGCTATGATCATATACAAGTCTGGATATATGATCTATTCATTAATCTACCTAATTCCATACAATACTACTAGGATAGTCTGCATCTCCATTATGCGAGTACACATACTCTCAAGAAGGTGATCAATAATTCAATACAAAAACTAAAAACCAAACCTGCAGATTATATCATATGTATAAACTTATCTTGCTTAAACAAAAAATTGGATATGTTTCATTGGATCATTGATCTAACACTTGTTAGCTGAAATTGATGTCTAGTTTGGTGAATCTGTTGAAGCTGTAAACTTTTCAACCTTACATCACCAGACCTTCTTTTCCAAAGACTATCCACCTGATTTTCATCCTCTAACTTCCTCACTCTCTTGATCACAGGAAGAGGAGGATCCATATTTTCAATACTAACAGGGGCAATATTCTCATTTCTATGACCTTTTTGGTTGCAGTATTTCCTAGAAACATCTCCACTATTTACCGACACTCGCGGCCTACTTCCACAGGTGGAAAGCGCGGTCGCGGTTGCAGTAACGGTTGCTGTGGTGCCTAAGTTTTTACTAGAGAAAAGCTTTTTGAGTTTGGAATATTTTCCAATAGGTGATGAAATAGAGAAAGTGTTACTTTTGGTAATGAAACTGATTCTATGAGAAGATGGAAATCCAGATATTTTGTTATTCTTCTTCACCTGACCCATGCAACCTATTCTTGGGGACAAAGGGTCATTGGAGAAAGATCTTAAACTGTCTTTACACTGTGGAAGACACACATCTTTGATAGATCTTGAACATAGCATTGGCAAGAATGTGCTTCTTTGATCGATATGCAAGTTTTGATTATGGAAGTAATGATGATTTTCTCTTCCCATGATGATATGATGAGTTAGGGAAAGATCAAATTTTGATCATGAATGGAAGAGAAAGAAAATTTGTAAGATGTGAATTGATTTGCCAAGTGTATTTTTTGTGCCACTTGGTTTACAAGAGTAAAGAAAACAAAAATTTATGTAATGACAAAACAGAAAAGAAGAAATCATTGAAGTAGTGAAGGAGCCTCATTGAAGACAAGTAGACATATCAAACAAAGAGGATAAGGATAATTCAGATTTCTGTATTTATGATTAAAATCTTAACACAAATTTAGGAGAGGAAAATAATAATGAATTTGGCTTGTGTGTGTGTAATGTTTGTAGATTATGGAGAGATCTAAATCCTAATCAGTTGACAATATGCAACAAAGTACACACCCAACAGGTGGTTAAATCATAGAGTGAACAACCATATGTCTCCTAAAGGGTCCACTTTAGTTTATTACAAGTTGGTGCCTATATTTTGACTTGTGAGGGTATCATGGCACACATGTATATATTTTTCTGCAGCAAAATAAATATGGCATATATTTTATTTTTAACCTTGAAATTTTTCAAAATGAATATTTGAATATGGATAAAATTCATTTATTTTTTCTTTGAATGAAAACTCAATTTAAGCATGTGGTTGAATTAAAGTGGTTAATGAGCTTCAATGAAGGTTGAATCGATAGGAATTAGACTTTAGAGAGAATTTGAGTTTGAATTTTAACTGAAACAATCTTTAATCAGACTTCACTCGACTCTCAGTCAAACTCTTAAGTAATGCTCCTTTCGGCTGGTTCAGTTCTGTTATTCTACTGCTGCAACTTTTATTCTCATGCAAATTCTTGACTAATAATTATATGATTATCTTATTTGCAACAAAATTCTTAGATTTGTTATGTTAAATGGTTAAGAGTCAAAACAAATAATCTCAACAGTACTGCATTATGAGGTGAACCACGATGACCTAGAAGCCAATAATTTGAGGGGCGCACATGGCATCAAATAAAGACGCTAACTAGACCATAGTTAATAATGGTTACTGATTGTTTCAACAAGATTGAACTACTTTTCAAATGAGCAATTCTCCAAACCAATCATATTCTCATGTTTTTTTAAGTAACTTAACGATTAAAATTGACTTTTTAAAATGAATAAGTGAGATGTTTGAAGTTCGAACTCTGACTATTACATATAATAATGCATTGTAACCAACAGAACTATGCTCACCGGAGCTCAAGTTTCTTTTTTTAAAGGCGAGACATATTACCACCTCTCTTAATCTATGAAAAATAATGGAAGAAAATTATGTAAATATAACATTGTCTTTTTCTTTTAAATAAAAACATTGCTCATTTAAAGTTCGGACAAGACATCATACCAAAATAGAAAAAGTTTACCTCAGAGCAATCATTAGATGACCAATTGAACAGTGATTTAAATGTTCCTAAAAATTTATTATGAGTTTTTTTTTTTTTACGAATTTAACTAGAGATTTACTAATGCGATAGCAAAATATGTAATTTCACAAAAAAAAAAAACATAAATAAATGTTAAATTATACTTGTTGGTACGGAACAATTCGCCGGTGATCTTGCACAAGAAAACAAATTTGATTTGATACCAAAAATCACCTCTACTAAAAGTAGTGAAATAGATTCGTAAATATAGTTCATATGGTATGTTGGATCGCCGGTTTAAACCTTGAATTATTTAATTTTCATTTTGTGCGAATGTCTCTATTGGTAGAGGTAGTTATTCGGTGTAAATAAAATGATATTATAGAGAGAATACCTAGAGAAAACTCGTTAGAAGAGTTATAGTAAAAATGAAGAAAAAATGTGCATCCCTTGGAAATGTGCACCCTATATAATGGACCGCTCAACCCTTTTCTTATTTGCACTTATATTCATGCTTATATCGTTGTACGATAAATTTGCATGTTTTATTTGTTGTTTGAATAATGTTGTCTTTCTACTTGAGAGACGAGAGACGTGTATAACAATTGTCGTAGTCTGATCGTGATCACACATTTTGAATCATAGTTAGATCCAAATGCCCCATAGTCATTAATTCATTATCCAAGCATGTTGTAAATATGAGGGATTTAGGTTCGTTAGATATGTTTCACGTTTAAGAGTAGGATAATCCAAACATATTTTCGAATTTGTTCGGAATCCTTTTGGTTTCGTCTGAGGAGGATGTCACCTACATCAAATTCTCGCTTGATCAGTTTCTTATCGTGTTGAGCGGATATCTTTTGTTTGATGGTTACTTCTTTTAATGCTACATCGCTTCAAATATCTTCAATGAAATATCTAATTCTTCGTGAATGATTGTGTCATTTTTTGGGATGGCGGCTGGAGCTATTGTTCTCCAATTGAATCCATCTAGTTCGATGGGGAATGGCAACGTTTGTTCCGTAAGTTAAACGGAAGGGATACTCCCATGTGGTTAAGTTGGGTGTAGTTCTACATGCCCATAATACATAATGGAGTTTCTAAACCCGGTTACCTTTATCCATGATGATAGCGATGTAAATTACATATTTAGGTTGATGGTTGAAAACTATATCTTACATCTTTGTGTCCATTTGATTGAAGTGTAATATGTATTGACGTATAATAGTGTAATATGTTATGAAAAATCGGTAATGTTCCACTTTTAACGAAATTCAATGTTTTATGGATTGTTTATGTAATGACGTATAATATTGCAATTTTTGTTTTGAAATTTTCTTTTTGGTGAATTTTTAACATTTGAAACTTTTGCAAATCGATTGGCAAAATTTATGGAAGCACTTGAAGCTTGTTTTATCTTACTTTTTAGGGACACAATCTCTAGTTGTAGTCTAGGACAAACTTCCACTACTACAAATTTGGGAAAATATAGCGCCTCATAAATAGAGCTTTTAACACTAAAGCGCTATAAATTAAAACAGGAGGTCTTAGCTGGCGCTTTTTAGAAAAAGCACTATCTATCCTTTTAAGTATATATAGCGCTTTGTATTGAAAGCGTCAGTATAGGTTAAATAAAAATAATATATATTTAAATAAAAAACATGATTATTCGTATATGGCGCTTTTTATGAAAAGCGCTATATATAAATCAACCTTAAATAGCGCTTATAGGTTAAAAAAAACGCTATTGTATGCTTGAGAAAGATAGCGCTTATAGGTTACAAAAAGCGCCATTTTATAAAGTGATTTAATGTACATTAACTAACAGGTCCCCTGTTCGATCCCCTGCATAGCATATTTCAATTTTTTGTTTTTTGAATTTTTACGA
>Ga0315915_1001894_pt1 | contig 25944 bp, 11 predicted proteins | sample MpolbnodulesMG_FD_207738 | JGI IMG/M metagenome (GOLD analysis project Ga0315915, IMG submission 207738) | Medicago polymorpha root nodule microbial communities from Los Angeles, California, United States - branched nodules | ecosystem: Host-associated > Plants > Roots > Nodule | place: USA...
TATATATATATATATATATATTTCATCTTATAGCATCTCATGATAGATAACAAAAATATACTAAAGAAAAAAATAATATTGATGAATGATAAAAATAAATAACTATTTGTAAAAATAATGCGCTGAAAAGGTGGTTGATTTTTTTTTTTTTTGAAAGGTTGAGGAGGTGATTGATAAAACATTTATTTAGAAATTCAAACTACCATAGTATAATTTTTTTTTTTTATTGAAAAAATCATTGTTAACACCAGAATTCAAAACTCAAATTTCATGATTAAAGTTTGTATATATTGGGACTCAACTATACAAAACAATTGAATTCAATTTAAATATTAACATTAATTAGAAAATAGTTAAAGAGTTTTAAGAGATACCAATGAAATCATAAACTAGACTCTTTATGATTCAGTACCGACAACTTGAGAGCGCCTTAAACCTGAAAAATAAACAACAATGAAAGAGTCACACATGTTCTTTAAATTAGATCACTTTTTAATCTCAACCATTTACTTTTATCTAAGGGTTGATAAATATTCTCACCCCAGATACTTGATGTAACACCCTAAAACCCCGACTTTTGATTACTAATTAAAAATAATAATTATTTAAATATGTGATACACATGCTCACATTCACTTCATCATAAATCAAAATCCATAATTAAAACAACGGGATAATTCGTCAACTCCAAATATAATAAGTTTAACATCATCCAAGCAAAATAAAATTATAACTTCAAAAATCAACTCCAATAAAAAAAATAGTTGACAGAATATCCCAACCCTAGTGTTACAGAATTAGAACCCGTATTCGTCTACATAGTTCTTAACAATAATTAAAGACGAAAGAAAATCTTCCAACGTCACCTTCCAGATACCCCGCAGCTAGAGCTCCTCAATCTGAGTATCTGTACCCCCACGAGTACAGACACCGAGACACACACAACAACAGACAAGGGTGATAATACATTCATCAAAATATATTTAGTGCATCAAAACAACATTAGAGGGATGTCTGGGTATCCATGGGTACGGATAGTATGATACTCGTTCCCACCCCATTAGATAAATATGATAACCGTGTCCTCCCCATACCCTTGTGGGTATCCATTATACGGGTACCCGCGGGTATTGAGGTATCCATGGGTATTCGTGGGTATCCGTGGCTTTTTGACTATTTTTTTTGTGCAAAGAATAACTTTTCTTTAATTACCAAAAAACTTCAACTTTTAAACATCCATACATAATCCATTCAAAATTTCATCAATCATACATAATCCATAGAAAATTCATGATTCTTACATAATCCATACAAATTATCGAAGTGAAATAAAAGCATAAAAACATCCAAATAATCATCTAAATTTCATATGCATTCCAAATTTCAATAATTTCATTTGACTTCCCAATTCCTGAAATAAAATGATATCTTTATTATCGGGTATGGGTACCCGTAGGTATGGATACAATCAAATATGTGTATGTGTCTGTATAATAATGGGTAGTTAAAAACTCGTTTATTATACCCGTTTAGCTACCAACCCCGTGCTCGTGTCGGATTTTACTCGCGGGTATCCGTGGGTATGGGTATTTTTGCCATCCCTACATTAGATAATAGCAGGATTTCAGTTATCAACATTTATATAACATTCACCATACTCATCAATTTTAGACATCATCATTCATATATTCATTCAGAACACTCACCATTTCAAACATCAAAATATAAATGCAATATGCACTTCATTCATATCACATATATGCATGTGCTACTGAACATACACTCATCAATCTCACCAATTTTCCTAACAATGATATGATGCATGAGGAATGACTCACTAGTACAATACACAAAATGAATCATGACCATGTCAACACCATTGTAAAACATATACCTCACAAATATTCAACACCATTATACAATATATGTCTCACCAATATTTAACATAATTATACAATGTATATATATAAGTCACACCAATATCAACACCATAAACATTATTCCTCTCACCAAATAACAACACCATTTACATCATCTAATAATCACAACAATAATTTATTGCTTTAACTCATCATCAACAACACCTTTAACATCATCAACTATAATAACAACATCTTCACCTCAATTTTTATTAACCTTATATTCCCTTAACTAAAACCAACCTTAGACTTACTATTATTTTAAAAGAGTTACCTTTAAAACACCTAACACAATTCCCTCACCTAAATACATTGTTTCGGATCTTAGTTTTAACTTTTGGGACTAATTTTATGAAGAAACAGATGAATTTCTGATGATGGAAAAAGTGCAGTGGCAGAGGACACCATGGGCTAAGGTAGGCCATGGCCCACCCTAAAAGTTAAAATTTTTTCTAAAGAGAAATTACTAAAATACCTTAGCTTAATTTGTTTTTCCCAACTGGCCCACCCAATTTAACTAAGAAGGTTTTTTTCTCTTCAATTTATGCATATTGTTGTTCAAATTTTTTCCTTTTAGAAGTAGTATATGTTTGTGTTTAACATGTGCATATAACAAGACTTTTTTTTTCAACTTATACATAATGTAGTTTGTGTTTATACTACGAAGGCTTTTCTTTATGCTTGTTTTTTTTTCTTTTCCTTTTATAAACTTTAAAAAAATGCTTAATTTCTTTTATTTATATTTTTATTGACTCATGGAATTATTTGATTCTTTTAAAGAATAGGAAAGTAAAACGAAGAGTAGAAAAATTGTTAATTTTTAAGAGGGAAGTTTGTGGGAGTGAAAGAGATTAACAAGGAATAACTTATACATCTCAACCTCTTAAAGTTTCAAGAATTGAAGAAGTGATAACTTCTACACTTCAAGGAATTAAGATCGTGTTTGGTTGTAACTAAGAGAAATAAAATTTAGTTCTTGATTGATAGACAACTCCGCCTTATCATGACTAGGTTGAAACAAGTTTTTAAATGATAGCATGACAATTTATATCGAAAGGGAAATTAGTGCAAGTATTAGTTTTAAGTTAGGTATTGATAATTTCAAGTTAGTTGGATCGCGTAAAGAATTCTTTTAATATTTTAAGGTAGGTAGTTTAATTTTTTTTTTTTTATAAACAACTTTGTGCACAGCGTTTATTACAACATAAATGTTATGTTTATATATTAGAGTTAATTTTGCTGGCCCACCAGAGATATATTTTCTAGCTTTACCACTGCGACCATGCGTCTCAGAGTGCACTACCGTGCGCTTTCCAACACATGAAGGAGAAATTTTGACAGCGAAAAACACATGGGTTGTGTGTCTAACACGCACGGTCGTGTGTTTTGACTATGATGTGAAGAATCGCAGTTTTCTGTGATTTTCTCCCACGGGAGCTCCCCCAAACTATGATTGACCCCAAACTCACCCAAATCATCCCTAAATACCACCCCTAAGGCTACCCTTACATTCAAACCCCAACTTTCACACAATTCACCTAATTACAACAACTTCACACATGATTAATCCTCTAAATCAATTATCTAATCAATTAATTACACAACTTTCAAACTTCTCCTTACAACCCCAACATACCAACATCTCTCATCATCAATTACACTCCATATTTTCTATGATAACAACACCAAATTCACAGAATCAGAACAACCCTAAAACTTGGAAATAAAGGACACAAAAAGTTGAGGGTTTTGGAACCCTATTCCCCCTTTTTCAAAAATTAAAGACCTAAAGATGAAAGGTCCCCCTACCTCGAATTCACCGATATTGCAGTTTTTGGCTTGCTTCCCTTAGCTAGTGCTCTTCTCTACTCCTCTTCTCCATTCTCCTAGGTTTTCACGTTTTGTATTCTATTGTTCTGACTTTCTATTCTCCTTTCATACCATAGAATTAGGTTATCTATTATTATTTATTATTTTCATCCCCTCACTTATCACAATTTACTCATTTCTCCACCACATATTTCATTATTTATGTTTCTCACCTCCCACCTCTAATATTTATTATTTTATTCCTCTTCCCATTATTTTAACTCACATAAAATCGTAATAGCCACAAAAACTCTATTTTTCTCTACCATGGCCTATTACTTCAAGTAAAATGCCTTATCACCAGAATAATAATTGAGACACTACATATTTAACCTTATTAAATTAAGTAAATAAAATTTGGGGTGTTACACTTGATACGATACAAGTATGATATGGCATCGATACGACAATATGGAAAAATTTCAAATTTCAAGATACGATACGGATAGGATACTTTAATAAAAAAAAAAATTTAAAATAAAATATCTAAATGCACAATATATTTATACTATATATAAAGAAAATAGCATTTTTTTGAATCTTTTAGGCTGACTTTTTTGTTATTCCAATGTACCCTTAAATAAATTTTTCTATAATAATGTTATATTGTTTGTGTTATTAAAAGATATAAGAATTTTTATTATATTTGTTATATTATTGTTGTCAATATAATTTGTTGAGTTTGTTACATTTGAAAGTCACCAATATCTAAACTTTTAATTTTAATCTCTATCAAAAAAATTATAAAAAATATTGTTTGTAATTTACACGCAAATTTCTTTAAAATATCATTGATAATATACATGCGTTAGCGCAATAAAAAAACGGAAAGTCGGACACTTGAGTGTATGTCTTTTCGCTAGTAAATATAATTAATATTCTCCTAAAATAGTATAATTAATATTGATAATAAGAAGGGGTATACTTTATATGTTTTGAAGTATCTGGTCTTTGGTAGCTGTCAATATGATATGGGGCTTAGAATTTTCAGCCCCAACTCACAAGTAAAGCAGGTTTAAAAAGAACAAGAGAAAATTGGTCCACTTTTACATAGGCCTCAATAGTAGTAAACCCACAAGCCCCAATTTTTAATGAGATTTTTTTTTTTGGAAAAGTTGTTGCAGTCAACAGCTAGAGTCAATGTCGGAGCTCCGGTAACCCACGACGGAGCTCCGGCGACCCCACGACGGTGCACGGTGGTGGACCAAAAATATTCCGGCAAAAATCTGGTGGTGAACATCAGCAGGTGGTGGACGATGCGGTGGCTACCAGAGCTCTTGTGGTGGTTGGCACGACGGCTGCCAGAGCTCCAGTGGTGGTTGGTGGCGGTGATTTTTAATTTAATAAAAAATAGAAAATATTTGTTTTTTCATAGATGGTTTTATTGTGTTTTCTTTTCTTCAAAAATAATAATTATAAGTAGTGAGCCTTGAAGCCTTTAACGTTATGCCTACAAAAAAAATTAATTTAGTTGGTTAGGGCCAAACAAATCAATTTCATCAAAGGGGCCAACATTAAGAAAATTGCTCTTCTTCCAACAAGTTTCGCTCACTTCCAACCAAATTAACCAAAATACCCCCCGCGTGAGTTAACTCTCGCTACCTGACTTAAGACAGTGTGATTTAACTCAAGCTGGGTTATGTTATAAAAATATAACAGAACCATATGAATTTCAAAAGATCCATTGTTGTGGTTTTGAGCTCCATAGGTGAAATTTTCTCCAAGCTTAAGCCATTCTCCAAGCATGAGATGGTTTTGAGCTCCATTATTTCATTGGCTTTTTTTATTGAATTGTTAGATTTTTTTGGATAAATTGTCACGTATTTAGGTTTTGTTGATTTTCTGTTTTTGATTTTATGAAGTTAGATGTTTATGATTTGATTGAATTGTTTGATGTTGATTAGAGTAGAAATTGTTAATTAGAGTTGAATTGATTGAATTGTTGTTGACATTTTTAGGAATTGTTAAGAATTTGTGGTAGAAATTTTAGGATTAGAATAAGTTTTGATCTCTGATATTTGCATTGTGTAGATATGTCTCAAAATCAGGGTGATGTTCAGTTGAAAAAGGAGGGTGAGAAGAATAAAGCAAAATCGACTGTGACATGGCACAAAATCGAATGCGATGGTTCCGTAAAAAAAAGCAATTCAAATGTGCCGATGTACAATCAGTCCAGGCCGAGGAGGAGCGGAAGGACTTGCTTCTTTGGTTCTCAACCAAAAGCAGGTGCCCGAGGGATGATGACAACACAATTGACTTAAGCGACGAGTGTAACAACCCGTTCTTAGCTAGAATTATTTTTTATTATTTATTATATATGTTTATATGTATTTATGTGTGATTATTTGTCTCTGTGTGTATTTAATTTGGGATCAGTGGATCTTTGGCCAAAAAGGGTATTTTAGTCATTTTTTGACTAAGGGGAATTTTTGTCATTTGGTGAGTAAGGGTAAATTATTCATTTTATTAAGAAGGTTATTTTTGACATTTTGGTGAGAATGGTTATTTTTACTAAGTTACTAATGAGTTGAGGTAATTATTTAGAGATGGTAATTATTCGGTATTTTAACGGTTTAAGTGAGTAGTAACTTTTGAGAATTACTTAACAAGGATGTTAAGAAAATTATGACAATTAGAAACCTAGCACAATTAGAAGGTGTTATATAAACATAACTCTTGTGAGAAATTAGGTTAAGCCTTTCATTATTTCATTTCACAAAAACATAAGAGGTAGAGAGAGAAAGTAGATCACAAGAGAAAAGAAGAGGAAGCTAGAGGGAAAGCTTGGGGGTTGAAGAGCTAGAAGCTAAATTGAAGCAATAGCTAGGATCTTTGAAGCAATGGGTCATAAGTGATTATTGTGAATTATGACTTTTTGAGGATGAATGTCGTGCTCTTAATTCATGTGAATTTATGGGTATGATAAGCTTCATGAAATTGATATGTTATGTGCTTAAAATTCATAGTTGTTGTTGATAAGTTATTTTGATGATTTTTGCTTATTCAAGTGTGAGCCATGAATTGATGAGTGATTATTGTTGAAACATGTTTAAATTCACTTCATAAATGTTTATACATGTTTGTATGTTGTTGGGGTTTGAATTGGTGTGGTTGTTTCTGAAATTTGAACGAAAATTGAGAAAACGTGAGTTTAGGTGAAAAATGAACATAATGTTGATTTTGATGAGAATTGATATTATGATTCCATGTTTGTTGTTGTGTTGATTGCCTTTTGATGTCTAGTAACTAATGAACAAGTTTGGGGGATGCATTTGGGTCAAAGTAGATCAAAAACAGGAATTTGGGGTGAAAAATGGTGGGTTCCTGAGAGGAATCCCAAGAACAGGGTTCCCTGTTCCGGTGCAACTCGCCAAGCGAGTTTGTGGCTAGCTGGTGGCGAGTTGCTCGGCTTAGCACCCTTGTTTTAGGTCGTTCTGGGTACTTGGGGTCGATCTAGACTTTTCTAAAATGATTCTTTTGATGTATTTAAATGTTGGCATGCTTTCTAAATCTTTGGAAACATCAAACTTTTTGAAAAATGTTCAAGAACACTAATTTTCCGAAAGTCGTTTTTCTCAAAGGAAAAGGGTGGGGGTTAAGGTTGTTTACTGTAACTTTGATTTATAAAATGGTTTTGAATGGTATTCTTAAGCTATAACTTGGTTTTGCTTTGAAAAATTGAATTCTTTTGAAAAGTGATAAAATGAGACGAACTTAGTGAAACTTTGGAATTAATCGGAATTGGCCTATGATGCGTATATGCACATGCTACTGTGATCATATATGAGTAGTGTATATGCTTTGTTGAGGTGTTTGAACATGTATACCTTGTTTTGTTGAATTACTTAGAAAATGTTGAAAGTTATGAAAATAGACAAACTTTGTAAAAATGTGGTTTTATAATCGAATGACTTGTAATTGATTTTGTATTCATGATAATATGATAGAATAAGAATGAATCAATGATGGTTGGGTGTTTAATATGATGAATGCCTTGATGTGGATAGTTGTCTGTCTTTTATGCGAAATGTGATTTTGGAACTTTGTTGTTTCCATAAGTTGATTGTTATTGATGATGATTGTAACACCCTACTTCTATTAAAGCGACAAAACACACGAATAATACAAATATTTAAGAAATAGACGTCACGTCTCCAATAAACCTCAAAACATGCATATAAAAATTTCTCAAAAGTTGCAACGGATATATAACATACATCTCCAAAATATACATGTCATAAACTCATACATACATCACCATATAAAATCTTCAAATCCCGACATATGGGTAAAATCTCAACAACATAAACCAATCCAAGATAACATAAAGACTGACATCATAATCAGAGCCTAATCTAAGACTTTAAACAGATAAACAGAGGAAGCTCCCACTATCCTCAAACAACTCACCAAACAAGCTAAAAGATCAATCCTGCACGTCGTCTACCCATTCATGCAAATAGGTAGGCGGTCCACCACAGACCACTGGAGGTTAGGTTCACATCAATCATAATCAAAGCATTAACATCGCATGACACATATACATAACCATCCCTCTTAGAATATTAACATCACATGAATATTTCCCTCATTCCATACACATCATGCTATCATAATTCTAACATAGCATAGCAAGCATATTCAATCTCTAATCAAGTCATAAACTCATCATTTATCAACATCAATCAATGAAATGATTACTCACCATATGGACCCTTGATCAATAACGCCACTCTTAAAAAGATTATCTTTTGCAGCTACTCTATTTTGAAACACTCTCCAAGCAAAACACGAAACTTTTGATGGACCTGCTTTATGCCAAGCCCTCGACCATGAACTAGTCTTTCCAATGGTTGTTTAGTCAGTTCAAATACGTAGTAGTTTTTAGAGATAAAATAATAACCATGACTAGTGATTAATCGTTAATACCAAATGTTTTATTTATTTTTTAAATACTAACAAGTGTTCACTTATAAAAAGTTTAAAGTAAAAATTCATATAAATGGAGAAGATCTTAATTAAAAAAGTAACTTTTTATATATAAAAGTTATCAATTCTTTACATTTTTAAATTATTAATAAGTATTTGTAAGCGTTCTAAGGACACTTATTGACAACCCCCTTTATTTCTTCTCTATCTATCTAAGTATTCACACACATACCCTTTATTTCTTCTCTATCTATCTTTGCGTGGATCTTGACTGGAATTCTTTAGTTGGTTGTTATTGTCTTGGCCTTTTATTTAGCTGTCCAGTTACTGTATTTGTATATGTTTCTTATCATTTTTTATTAATGTAGAATATTTTTTTATTACTTTTGGGCCATAAAAATGTCTGCAATCTATCTAATAATTATTATTTCAATTAATAATTTTTTTATAAAAATTTTTGGCAATTGTGGCGGTTGAGGCTGCCATAATTCCCATTTTTTTAAAACATAACATGGAATATTCTGGCGGTTTAAACCGCCATAATTAGATACAAAACTTTAGCCGCCATTTTAAACAATGCTTATTACGGTGGTTGTTCCGAAGGTCAACAACTAACTGCCACTTTACACCTGGCGGCAGTAAAAATTCCGGTAGTTTTGAAATTTCCACTATTGTGTATAGCGGCAGCTAAAACCACCGCAATAAGCAAATTTTAGCCGCCGTAATGGACGTGAATTTTAGTAGTGTGTTGATTATTATCATGCACTTATCTCCCAAATTTTATGAGATATTGAGTGATTGTATAGCCTATAGCATCTAATAAGTGACTATTTACGAATTTAATTAGTTTTGATTGTTATTTAGTTGTTTCGAACTAGTAATGATTTGTTTCTGTTGGTTTTATGGATTAGATGGAATATCTGACGTGGGAATACAAGAAGATATAGTGTTGGGAACAATGTTGTCAAAATCAGGACTTTACTTCAGGTCGAAAGGGAATAGCAAAATCGGGACTCGTAAAATCGCATTCAAAATCGAAGGATTTTACTCAAGGACTTTTGTAGAATCGATATAGGAAATTGTAAAATCGCAATCAAAATCGATGGATTTTACCAAAAAGAAATTAATACTAAATATATGTTATAAATGGTATATAGTCATAAATAACTTAGTTTATAAAAAATCGTAAAATCGCAATCAAAATCGATGGATTTTGTCTATTTTGGGATTCTACTACGGATTTAAGTCGTTGAAGGTGAAGAAAGTCGCAAAATCCTGAATTTTAGGATTTAAGTTGGGATTTTGACAACAATGGTTGGAAAGACTTCCGGTGATGTAGGAAGATGCAGAGTTAGGAAGGAGTCTAGAGTTCTATCGTTGAAAGACGTCAAATATGGGGCATATAATCTTATAAACTCTTTGGCCCATTGTCTACCGTTAGTTAGGGACGAAGTTTGATGATTTTTCCCCCAACGATTGTAGTACGAGGAATATAAGAATATGCCAAGTACCAAGAGGATAAGACAAGGACACACATGATAGGAGAAATTATCAAAGGGCACAACATGTAGTGGTTGGACTTTTACAATAAGAGACAAACTACGTGTTGATGTCAACGGTCTGAAATTTGATTGTTTGAATTGAGCGGCCAAGGTCCAGCTAGGGTTAACGGCCACAAAGTTCTCACTCCATTTCATCTCCTCCATAGATGAGTGTGAGTGCTAGTCTTAATGAATTAGAGTTAAGATTATTCATGTGATTTACAAAGCTCACCTCTTTCCATTTTGGAGTGTAGTCTTGTTTTAACTCTTTATTTCTTTATTAATATAGCTATTATTTTTTCATTCATTTCTTGTGCACTTTATTTTTTTGTGGTTAAGCTCATCTTGAGTTGAACGCCTTTAGTGGTTTATACATGATGATGTTATGATTATATTTGCATAAGATTAGAGAGATGCATCTTCAAGCTTCTTTTAAGAAAATTATTTTAGGACATCTTCAAGCTTCTTTTAAGCAAATTATTTTAGGACAATCTTTAAATATAAAACTTGATCATTTTTACATTATTTGTCGAATTCCTTGGGATTGGAAGGAGATATGAAAGGAAATTTTTGTTTAACACCAGTTACATCCCTGAGATTGTAAGGATATGATAGCTTGAAAGGTTGTTTGATATGAACATAAATCTTTCAGCGCAAAGAGAAATGATCTATCGAGATTTCTTGCCATAGGAAAATGGCTCAGCCACTCCATGAGAAGAGCTAATGAGACCTAACCTAGTAATGTTGCTTGTTAGACGCTATGATAGAACTTCGGATGGTGTTTCCTCTCATGTATAACAAAATGGTTGAGATGGAAAGCCCGTAATGCCACGAAGTTGCCAAGAAACAATATAAAGATTTATCTCTTTATATCGTTGCAAAACTATGTCATAACTGAATCAATGTTCTAAACCACACTTTTATTCTTGAGAATATTCCAAGTGTTTAAAATGCTTTCCTGAATTGTTATTGTTTTTAATACTATACTTTTATTGTTGTGACACCAAATGATTTATTTTATTTTCTCACAAATAAGTTTATTGCTAGAAAGCTAAAGAAAGTTGCAGCGCCCAAGTTCTCATATGGGTTAGATCTTTTAATATTATTATTAAGACAATGTATACTTAAACTAGTAAGACTCTTGAAAATACATAGTTTTTCCAAAGCTACCAATTTTTTTGGCGCTATTGTCTGGGAATGCATGGTGTTTTAGTTTTTAAAGTTTTCCATTAAGTAATAAACTTGTTTGTTTTTGTTTCTAATAGTTTGAGGTTATGTCTTAGCTGGTGTCACTTGAATGCTAAGGTCACAATCATCACATGAGTTTCATATTGATTTTGAAATAGAAAAGATTTTCAAGAGTAGAAAAAAGTTGTTAAATTCTAAGACAAATCCATGTCTAGAGCATGTAGATCCCAACTTTGCACAGAACAGTAGCTCCAACAAAACTAGTTCAAATGAGGGTCATTTAGAAGATATGGCGAACAACAACAATAACCCAATTGATATGGCAAATGACAAGAAGAGGTTCGTCAAATAATATGCAGTGTCTAATCCAAACACCTTACACACAAGTATAGTGAGACCATATATCACTTCTGTTTAGTTTGAATTCAAACTTATTTTAATTGCTGCATACCATTGGCTAGTTCTCAGAAGCAGTCACTGATGATCCTCGTCTACACTTGAAGCAGTTCACAGAAGTAGCAGATAATTGGGAAACAAAAGTGTCCAAAACCTACAAAAGTGTGGGAAACATACATAATAGATTTTTGGTATAGTTTTGCACTATAAACTATATTTACATATAACTGGGGGATTGTGTATTAGATTACTTATAAAACAATTTGATAAGTGCTATGGAAAATAATAGTAATTTGTCAATTATCAAACTCATCATTTGAGAACTTTCTTTGTACCGCCATCGTCTAGGCACAATTACCATAAAAATTTTATAGATACATCATAATTTCATATCAAAACCATCGTTTGTCAAGTACTTATTCCTAATTGGTATTGGACCTTGCATTAATCCAACAAAGAATATAGAGGAGATTCGAATAATCATAATCGCCTTCAAACATTTGAATCAATCCTTTTACTTTATGCAATCAAGATACTCACATTGTTCAAAAAAACCAAGCTTGAAAAACCATAAAATTTTACAATTTTTTTTTTTATAATCAAGTTAAGCAAATTAACTAGTTAAAAGAAAATCCATGTGGACACGATGACCTACTACTTTATTATTTGGGAAGAGTTTGGTACACTTTCGAAATTCGTCATCAAGTTATTAACGTCGTTGTCGGAGATTGTTGATAATTCAGCAAGGCAAATCGCTTTACTTTGTAAATAAATATTTATTTTATTTCTTTTTATTTTATTTTAGAAACACGACACATTGGTGTATTGTAGGGACATTTAATAATAAATCCTATTTTATGAATGGTTTCTTGGAAATCCTAAGTGCTAAAAACTATTTAGCTGAAGTTGACATAGCATGAAAACTTTTCTTATAATATTCTCAAACAATTTTCAACTTATTACATGTGAATGAGAAAAAATATGGCTCAAATTCCATATATGTTTTATGCTTTTACTATCTTTCTTTCTGTACTTTTTGTCGTAACCAAAAGTGGTAAGTCAATTTCAACACTATTTTCAAATATCTAATTTCTCTTATATAAAATACTTCATCACCTTTTAATAACATTCCTTTTATTTTTATACAACATTATAGATTCTATTCCATGCACAACACACGCTCAATGTCCGAAAGATATGTGTGAACTTCCTCAAATTGTGTGGTGTGTTGTTGGTTTTTGTGAATGCGCATAAAAGTAACAAATAAGTTGAAAAATAATTCTATGTCACTTTTAGGTGTATAATAATATTTGAACATCATAATATTTGTACTCTTATAATTTTTCTCATAATATTATTTGTTTTTCTTTGACAAGTTCAAATGTGTATTATTATATTACAGAAGTATGTTATCGTCGTTCGTTCGTAAAAACAATGGAAAACGACATCATTTCATAAATATAATTAGATATTTTAATAAATAAAGATAATATATAATTGTATAGATAAATTATTTGGCAAATTCTACGGTACACCCAACATATTTGAGTGTACCGGTACACCAGACCTTTAATTTTATAGGTAAATGAGTTGTATTTTGAAGAAATTTTTTTTTTTTTATCATTTATAATTATAATGATTAAATCTTATTCATCAAAAGCGTAAACAAAATAAAATTGATTTTTTTGAATTTTTATCGCTCGTAATAGAGAACTTTGATTATTTTATATGATAATATCTAAAAAATTTACTATGATTCTAATAAACAATTAATGGTGTGTGTTTCTCTTATGAAATCATATTTTATAAAATATAAATGCCGACAAATAACTATTTATTCCATAAAATTGATCATTAGTTTATAAATTTAGGAAGCAAGAGTACCGGTACGCCTCAATTTACGAGTGTACCGTAGAAGTTCTCAAATTATTTATTCTACTTTTAGATTAAACACAAGATTGTTGATTGATGTAAACTTAATAATGTTAGTATGTGTAACATCTCAAATTTAAACAACGAGAGTATATTTTTATTTTTTAAAAAACAATGATTGAGATCTCGATCATGATCTCCTTTTCATAAAATTAGAGTGTATTTTCATTTAAATACCTTCTCCAAAAAAGAAAAACAGACATATACTCATAACTCAAGTATTTGGCATAATACAAATGTAAGCACGGCAATTTGAAGCATGTTTTTTTTTGAAAGAATTTCAAGCATGCTATTATATCTTTTAAACACAAATAACTCCAAATAGAAGGGGAATAAGACATATTTTTCAAAAAAAAAGGGGAATAAGACATTAAGAAAATCCTAAGTTGATCATTACTTTGAGATGAGGACCACAGGTACTAGAGACCCAATGGTGACGTCAAGCCTCAGGGAATCTGACCACTAATCTAAGTTGCTAATGTTATGCCTCTACTGTTGTCACTATATCTGCCTAACTCAATCCACTAAAATATCAGGCATTCAGCTCAGTCCACAGCAATAGTAGAAATTCACGATATAAATATAACACACACAGATATTGTGTGTATGGTGAGAGGATTGGTGTTTTTGGGTTCGGTGTTTTTTAGTTTATTTTAGATGAGAGAGAAGGTTGGATAAATGGTTAAAATAAATTAATTAGATGTGAGAAAATTAATGGTTTAGAGAGAGATAGAAACAAAAGTCATCAAAGACACCGAAACTAAAGACACCGATCTTCTCCCGTGTGTATGTATAAAGTTAGATTAATCAAGTGATTGGTTTGAAGTAGTTACTACCTCAAACTTATATTAGGTGTACTATTTAAGTTTTACACGAGTATTAAGTAAATGATTAATAATGTCGATTTCAATGATAAAATATATGTTATTTACTAAAACACATTTATTAATTATAATTAGTACGGTAGTTATAGATGATTGAAATGTAATAAATAAAAATATGTTAATGAATAAAAACCAATAAATATTATATTGATATTTTAAAATTAACAAATAATTTAAGACAAACAAATACTACTTCGTCCCTAATTATAAGACCCTTTTGAGAGTTTTTTTGTCCCTTTTTATAAGACCCCTTTGCTATTTTCAACTACATTAATTATTTCTTTACATACATGCCCCTATTTATTATACATCTTTTTCTTCAATCAGAAATAAATAGCATATGGAAAACATAAACTAACTCTCTCTCTTAAGGATAAAATTGTAAAAACAATAGTGATTACAAAAAACTTTAATACAAATATCTATTTTCTTAATTCCCGTTATTTTTTCAAAAGGGTCCTATAATTAGGGACGGAGTTAGTAGTAAAAATAACATATCAAATGACGAATGGTTCCGAAAATCTTTCGCAATAAAATTAAGGCTTAATTGCAGTTTTAGCCCCCTAACTTTCTCAAAGTTTTGATTTTGGCCCCTAAGGAAAAAAAATACAAAACAGCCCCCTAAGTTTTGCACCTGTGCCAGTTTTGGCCCCAAGGCTGATATTGACTCGGTCTACGCTGACGTGACACCCTAAGTGAGGTGTCACGTGTTATTTTATTTATTTATTTTTTGCCTTGGGGGCCAAAACTGCTAGAGTTGCAAAACTTAGGGGGCTGATTTAAGTTTTTTTCTTAGGGAGTCAAAATCGCAACTTTGAAAAAGTTAGGGGTTAAAACTGCAATTAAGCCTAAAATTAAATTACTAAACTTGAAGCAAATAAAATAGTTGAAATGTGATATGGAGTAGTCAAACGTCAAAACAACAGACAACAACAATGCAAGCATCAATTACATCATACTCTCCACTTCCAATCACACTAATCAAATCCAGATCAAAAACTTCAACTCTAAACCCTATTTTCCATCGAACCAAACCATGTTCTCTCATCACATTACAAAATCTTCAACCTCAATCACCATTAATCTCTTCCACATCAAAATCCCAAAGAATTCTTGGCCCACTTCGTTGCGGCATTTCGTCGAACGGAGAGAGTGCAAATGCAGGTGGTAAGAGTATTCGAGAATGGGTTGAAGTTGCCGGTGAGGCGATATCGACGGCGTTTCCGTTATGGGTAACAATTGGGTGTGTGTTGGGTTTGATGAGACCAAGTTCGTTCAATTGGGTTACTGATAAATTGAGTATTGTGGGACTTAGTGTAATTATGCTTGGTATGGGTATGACTTTGACTCTTGATGATCTTCGTTCTGCTCTTTCTATGCCTAAAGAAATTCTTTCTGGTTTCTTTCTTCAATATTCGGTTAGTTTTTGTGTACTTTGCTATTGTTTATATAATTTGTTTTGTCCCTTTACTTTGTTTTGATTACACAAATGATTTGTTGTTTCTTGAGTAATCCACCTCATTATAGATCACTGACACTATGAATATTTCAAAAAAAGTCTTGACTCATGAATTTTGTTCATTAATCTTTACGCGAGTTGGAGACCAATTTTGATAGTAATGTTAGAGACTAGATTGATATTGTGCGTTTGATTTGCTAAAAAATGAAGGACAACAAGACAACTCCAATTGAACGGTGTTTGATTTGTAAAGCTGTTTAAGGGACATGACAAATTGGAGGCAGAGGACAGGACAAAAACTTAAATTCTTGTCCCTCACCAAACCCCAGCACAACTTTTTGTCCCACGTACTAGTTGTCTAAAATATTAAAATAGCATTTTGTCCACCAAAAATCATATAAGACCAAACAATATTCAATACCAACTAATTTGTCCTGTGTTGTTCTGCCTTGTGCTGTGTTGTTCTCCGTTCTGTCCATTGCTTATGTTTTGCAAATCAAACGCGAGTGATTAAATATATGAACCAAATTGATAGTAAATGGTTAAAATATATGGACTTAATTGATAGTAAGTATAAAGTAGTTAAATACAGGGAGTCAGGGACCAACTTGACCGATAAGAGTTCAGGACCTTTATGAAATATTCATAATCACATGGATCTATTTGAGTGTCATACAAAGTTTGGGACTAATTTGGTGGTTTGCTCGTTGTTTCTTATTTTTAAAAATAGTTGCATTTTTTTGACACAAAATTGTACGGCAATTTTCTACTTCAATTTGGATTTCGATGATTAATGCAATTTAAATACATGATTAACTACATTTAGTGGATGAATAATGTGTATAACAAGATGTCACAATTCATTAATAATCCATAGAACACAATTAATCAAAACTTTGAATTTCTTTAACGACAACTTTCAAATGAATATTTGAACACAAATTGCAGTTATTGAATATATGATATTAACGCCTGGAAATCATGTATATTTTGAACACAATTTGGATATGATTAGTGGATATCGTGTATATTTGAACACTTGGATTGTGATTTATGATGTTTAAAATTACGGTTAAGGACGCTCATTGGATGATTTATGAATTGTGACGCCTTGTTATATTCATTAACTATCCATTGAAGGTAATATTTGAACTGCGTTAACGATTTAAGTTGTTGAAATTTCTTGTCAAAATTTTGTGTGAAAATGTCATTTCTGATATAAAAATTTGTATTGGAAAACAATAAAATGATTTCTTTTTTCCAAAGAGATAACACAAGGTTTTTTTATGTGATGAATGAAGTCTATGTCCATTTTCACCTGTATCCATACACAAATACAAGGGATGACAATGGTATTGTCAAGGTTTTAAATAATGAATACAATTGTAGTTGCGATCCTTGATAAAAAAGAATTGTAAACGGATGCAGTTAATGCAACTGTGATTGTGGTACTCAAAAGCTGATGTTGCGGCCACAATTTATTTAAAACCTTTGATATTGCAAGATTCCAAACAGCATGAGTTTACATGTTTTATAGCATTCTAACTTATTTAACTTGATGAGACCTTTCTGACAATTTTCAGGTGATGCCATTATCTGCATTTTTTATAAGCAAACTCTTAAGTCTTCCATCACATTATGCAGCTGGTTTAATATTAGTTGGGTGCTGTCCAGGGGGTACGAGTTTTAGTCTACCATTAACATCTATCTTATGTAGTCTTTGTTGGTTGCCTCACATTGTGTTGGTGGTGATTTATGCTTTCTGTCTACCTGTAACGTATTCTATGTAGTCTTTGTTTGGTTGCAGGCACAGCTAGTAATATTGTAACATATCTTGCACGGTACATAACGCTTATTCCAACGAGTACTTTATTAATAGATTTGATGAGCAGGGTAATCTGATGATCTATTTATTTTGCTAGTGGAAACGTGGCGCTTTCCGTTGTAATGACAGCTGCTAGCACTCTTTCGGCCGTGGTTAGTATATTATGCTAATGGTTTTAGTCCTATATTTGGTTTTTCAACTTGATGTACAATGGTGATGAGAAAATATGGTACTGGAAGGAATTACAATCAAATAGAAATGGTGCCATATGGATTTCGTAATGTGAGGTTACTCCATATTTTCAACTCTTAAGTGGTTTGTTAGATTTAGTAGTTTTCAGAAGACTTGAAATCATCCATTAACCCATTATCAAAGATACCTACCATAAAAATCTGCTGAGATTGTATAAACTTTTCTTACTGTGTATGGCATTTTAGTTTTATTTCGCTTTATTCAGCTCTTCAAAATGGCTACACAATATCAGGAAAAGGGTAAAAAAGAACCTTGGGGGAAAGGGTGTGTATCAAACTCAGTTGTTATATTAGCAATAGTATAGTACTTTTATTTGTAAACATCTTTTCACATTGATTCGTTTACTACTTAACATTGCAGATCATGACTCCTTTTCTTACAGCCAAACTAGCTGGTAAATATGTTGCTGTGGATGCAGCCGGTTTATTGATCTCGACATTACAGGTTAGCTTTCCGTCGCAAATATTGTACCTTTTCTTTGTCATTGTTACCAAAATTAAATTCTCTCTTCATTCTCTATAACAGGTTGTGCTTTTTCCTGTATTGGTTGGTGCACTACTGAATCAGTATTTCCAACCTCTTGTTAAACTTGTGTCTCCATTGATGCCACCCTTGGCTGTAGCAACTGTGGCAATTTTATGTGGAAATGCAATTGCACAGAGTTCTTCTGCAATCCTAATGTCTGGTGGACAGGTAATCTTAGCTGCCTGCCTTCTTCATGCTTCTGGTTTTTTCTTCGGATACGTTCTTGCTAGAATGCTTGGGCTAGATGTGGCATCATCGCGAACTATATCCATTGAAGTTGGCATGCAGGTAAATTTAATATTCTGTCATCACAATTTTAAGCATAGGAAGTTTGCTAGTTGATAAACCTTTGTGCGGTCCTTTGATCAATTCTGCATAAGTTTACTCGTTTATTTACCCTCGATATTGCAGAACTCAGTTCTCGGCGTAGTTTTGGCTGCCAAGCACTTTGGAGATCCCCTAACAACAGTACCGTGTGCTGTTTCAAGTGTGTGTCACTCTATATTTGGTAGCATCTTGGCAGGAATGTGGAGACGCTCTGTGCCTCCTGAGAAGAAGGACTGAATATAGCTAGCTGAATAAGCTTTTGCATGTAACTAGGATGTTTCATTGTTCACTTGTAACATTTTCTGGTCAACATATAAACCGTTTCTATTCGTTTTTGGTAGACAAAAAAAAACTGTTTCTCGGTTGTCAAGGTTCTTCATATTATTTTCTTGTAATCGTTAAAAATGACTTAGACTATGTATATATTTGGATGCATGGTGGAGAATGTGAGAATATGATTTTCTCAAGGCATATGTGATTTTAGTATTTTTTTATTTTTTTTTTGTTTACATTGGATTTTACCTCCAAGCCTCGGTTAGGCAAAGATTGTTTTTGATGTCAATGAGTACATTCTTTTAGTCTTGTCCATGGAGAGATTCACATAAATCTATGATAGCTTTTATTATGCTTCCATTTATATTTGTTGTAATGGATGTATGTTTCTTCTATGTTTAAAAAGGCTTATGTGCTTCAAATGGGTTTGAGGAAGTTGAATACGCAGTCAATGATTTCCAAATTGTGGTGAATTTTATGAACATAATTTTTAGACTTGGAGTGCTTAGAGTTATCATAAGTAATGGAGCAATAATTTCTACAACAGATTTTTGGAAATATTATGATGTCAAACACAATCGCTACCCTTATCACACACAAACTAGTGGACCAATAATGTCTATAGAAAAGAAGTTGAGAGAATCATGAAAAAGAAAAAAACTGTTAAGGATTGCTCATATAAGCTTAGATGAGGCCTTGTGGACGTATAAACTACATATAAGACACCTTTGAGACTATCTCCATATAAGCTAGAAAGTCATGCCACTTACCTATGAAAGCGAACACATGACATTTTGGCTCAATGAGCTTGAGAAGATAAGTCTCATGATTTATGAGAAATGAATGTGACAATCTTCAAGAGAACCAAGACCTATAATGATCAGAGGTTTGCTCTTTAGGCATCTAACAATTGCTCACATGCATCTATTGAACGATAACTAACTACCATTTGCTTCAAAATTGTAGTTAACTGTCCGAATGGTAGGTAATTGCCGTTTGAGGGTATTTTGGATAGTTTGATATACCTATGAGTCTCAAGCAAATTAAAGTCTAAATGGTTTAGACCCTTTTGAGATTAAGGAAGTCTCTCTGTATGGAGCAATGGAATTGAAAGATCCATAAAGACTTTAAAGATCAATAAACAAAAGCATATCTGTTTTTAGTGGCTGGAGGCAAATAATATCAATTTGGCTCTATTTTGCCTAGTTCAAAAAGAAAATTAAGTTAAGAAAAACAAGAATTATGCACAATGCACCATCAGATATATCAGATATGCTTGACTTGTGTTTTACCAATTTTTGGGCGCTTGAATGTTTGGGCAATTTTTTTCTTTTTTATATTTGAATTTTTTCTACGATGGTTGCTAAATAGATCCTTCAATTTTGCTTCTGATTGGGACGTAATTCTGGATTGATTGTTTTTGGAATTATGCTATTTACCCAACACATTTTGTTCATTCTCAACTGAAATTTTTAAAATGTCCTTGCGTGAGTTAATTCATGCAGCGTGAGTTAACTCACGCTCCTCATTCATACAACGTGAGTTAACTCAAGTGTCTTTGGCCGGTGGCGTGAGTTAACTCACACAGCTTGGTCGGTGGTTCATACACAAACAACACGTTTTTCAGGTGGTTCTTGACTTTTCTTAATTGATTTTACACATTTTTTTACACCAATTTACACGTTTTTGACTGCATTAGTGTAGTTAAAACCTATGTTACCCTAAACCCCCTATAAATACCCTTCCAACCTTCACCATTTCTCACACTATCATCTCACATTCTCTCCTCCTTACTCTCCTCTTCTTTCTTCTACAACAACAATGTTGTTTTTCCATCCCTGACCTTTCATAAAAAGAGGCATCTTTGAAAATTTCAATAGGTTGCTTTGAACTTAAGATGATTGGTGACCAGCCTTCTTGAGATAAAACGAAGCAGATTTAATATTACTCCAGGGAGGTTGGTTTTCTTGTGGTTTTCTTTTTACCCCAGATTTAGTTTTACCCCATTGTAAATGTATCAATTATATTAATAAAATGAGATTTTATGTCTATTATTTTTGTTCATTTATTTTTGTTAATATTTGCATTTATTTTATGATTGCGTATTAAATAAATAAATTCGAATAAAGTGAATTCAAATAAAAGTTGTTGAAGAAAATCCCTAATTAATATCAAAGATAATAAACCTTGATGATTAAGGAATTAATGGACTTTGATTAATTTTTTGGTATTTAACTTGTGCTCTTGAGTGGTTAACTAAGACATGAATAATGTTTAAATCATACCAAGATACAAGAAATCAAAGCACATTTGAATTCATGAACTAACTATGAGTTCAGAAAGTTAGTTCAGAATGTTGCTCAGATATCAGAATGTTCAAGCAGAGTTCAGAAGGTTATTCTTATACAAGCCCAGAAACTCAAGAACATTATCATGAACATGCAAGGCACACGTGACATGAACAAATTTCCAGTAAAGTACATTGGCATTGATCAATCAAGCAATAAAGGCATTTACAAGATTAATGTCAAAAAGGATATTCAATGTATATTAAAGACTATGAACATTGAAGTACTAGGAATATTCTAAAGAGAATATCATCCTAGATGTTACAATCACTGCTCTTCATTGTTGTTTCACTATTAGGATTTGATTACATCAAATGGAAGTCTTACAGGTCATCCTAAGTGAAACAAAAGGAACATTCTGATGATCAGAATGTTCAGCTCAACACATGCTTTAAACTGTGAACAGTACAATAGGTGAAAATCAAAAAGCAAAAGCAAAAAGGAAATCTTGTCTCATTCAATCAGAGTAAGACACGTATGAGAGTTGATACTGTACATGGACCACACAATCCCTCAAAGCATGGACATGAAGATGCAGAATCCACTTTCCTCTCTCCTGCACGCATTGCAAGGCAAATCTGAAAAAGCATTATCCAGCAACATTCTGATGTTAGTGCAAATGACACTACTCATGGATAATGCCTTGAAATTCATCTGACATGCATATGATAAACCCATAAACTCATATACATTCATAGATGATGAACCCAGACGAAGATCATCAAGAACGCAACAACATTCTGATGTATCCTCAAGAACACAACAACATTCAGATGTTCAGAATCTTCACCCAGATTTTCAAGTAAAAGCTAGTGGGTCCCAAGACACATGGCACAAGATCATTGGTCACCCTCCAACGGCTACAAGAGCCAAAAAATTCTATAAATAGAAGTGAAATGCTCAGCATTACTTGCATCATTGTAAAGCATACAAGAAAAACAACATAAAAGTGTTGTGAAGCATTAGCAAAAAATTGATCATCACAAAAATTCCAAGAAGTCTTTGAAAGTGTAAATCAATTCTCTCTTATCTCTTTGAAGATAAACTTCTTCATCCATTCTTCTTCTCTTGTCTGATTTCAATCATTCAAACTCCAAACAAATTGTAAAGAAAGTCTCATCTAGCTTTAGGGGATACTAAAGTGTTAGTTTGAGCAGAAGTTGTAAAAGTCTAAGTGGGTAACTTAGCAAGAAGGTGCAAGCCTGCTATTGTTGTAATTGTTCAGGTGAACAATATTGTAAGGTGCAGGATTTGAGAGGTTATCTCAAGCATCATAGTAGAAACTCTCACAAGATTGTGAGGAGTGGACTAGCCCACATTGGGTGAGCCACTATAAATCTGTGTGTGTTCTTCTTTTCTTCTCTATACTCTTTAATTTCAGTATACACTACACACACAAACACATTTATTTATTTGAGTTGCTTTTGCATAAACACTTCATAGCGTTCTGAAATCATTCCACTAACTTAACTATTCCAAGTAAACAACTTGAGAATCATTTTTAAGTTACAGGTTAATTTTTAAAGGGTCACAATTCAAACCCTCTTCCTTGTGACTATTTTATCTACTTCAAAAGTTGCGTATTGAATAAATAAATTCGAATAAAGACTAATTAAACCCAGCGTGAATTCGAATAAAAATTGGAATAAAGATTAGATAAACCCAGCGTGAATTCGAATAAAAATTGCGTATTGAATAGATAAATTCAAATAAAGACTAAATAAACCCAGCGTGAATTCGAATAAAAATTGCGTATTGACACAATTACACAAAATCAATTAAAAAAATACACAATTTTATTTAGTTTTAATTTCATCTACATTACTTTACATTCTCACTAAATATATATGGTATCATCATGATGTTGGATTTAAATTTAATTCTTGAAAGTTTGACGAAAATGTCGGAATTGAAGTGTCGTATACTTAGTGTAAAAATTTGCAAGTCTGTTTGAAAACTCAAAAGAATGAATAGAACAACACATGTATCCTATAAAGTCATCTATATGAGTTTTCACATCTAATTCCCTCATATAAGATAAGTCATCACATAAAGGAATGCATTCCAAGAGATTGCTTTGAGATGAATCTTACTGCCCTGCCAGCTGACAAGTTTCAATTGACAGAGGAGCACAATCCAATTCAAAGAAACCCCTTAGAGGTGCATTCCCGTCATCACATAAAGGAATGTTTTCCAAGAGGTTGTTTTGAGTTTAATCTTACTGCCCTACCAACTGACTAGTTTCAATTGACAGAGGAGCACGATCAAACTCAAAGGTACCCCTTAAAGATGCATTCCCTTCCGTGACACTCATATTATACAAAGGAATTCAATGTGAAAACCTATATAGTTGATTTTGCAGAATACATGTTGTGTTATCTTTATTCTTTTGAGTTTTCAAACAGACTTGCAAACCTTTACCCTAAGTATAAGACACTTCAATACAAACATCTTCAGCAAACTAACAAGAATTAAACTTAAATTCCAACAAAATAAAGACAGTACATAATAATGGTGCTACCTAATCGTGTTCTTCTGGCGGAATCAAACTGTTGAGAATATCTTCAGGCGGTCACAACAATGCGACAAACACATCAATATACGGGAACATGATGTGCTGCCAAAAAATTGAGAACATGCTCCTCACGTCGTTGTCGTTCTTTAATTCTAGCCGACTGAACGTTATTCTCCCGTCGTCCAACGTTGGACGTTCATACAAAATGTATTTCACCCTCCTTGTTGCTCCGGGGTTGAGTTCTTGGTTGATTTCATCAAGTTGATCCTTGAGACCTTTTAACGTGACATTAATGTACCGAACCTTGAACATCTGAGGATTTTCACCGTTGAAGCGTATGCATACACTGAACAAATCGGTCATTGTTTCAAACCTACACCAGAAAAAATTAAACAATCAATGAAAAACTCATTCAAACATTTCATCAAACACATGGAGTGCAAATTATACATAAACCTTAAAACTCATAACTACAACATTAACTTGCAAACATCTAAATAATTAAGCAATATAAGTCATTTACATGTAACATTGTATCATTTCATGCAAAAAAAATCAAAATTTAAACAAAACCCTAAAACTAAAAAAATCTAATTTAAGAGAAAAAAAATCTAACATATCAACATAAAAAGGTTAATGGTGTTTGATTAAGAAAACTTACTTGTTATTGGAGTGTTGTTTGATTTGAAGTGGAAGGATTTTCGGATTTGGGTGATTGGAGAGATATTTTATGATTTTAGATGGGAAAATAGGAAACGAGGTTCTGACTGCCTTTAAAACAGCACGCAGCGTGACTTAAGTCACACAAAATCAACACTAGCGTGAGTTAACTTGCACATGGGTAATATTAGAATTTGTGTTGGGAATGAGCAAAACGTGTTGGGTAAAGAGCAGAGTTCTTGTTTTTGTGTGTATATATTACGATCAGATCATAACTTTCAATCAATTTTTTTAGACAAGTAGGCAATTTTGAGGGGTCTATTAAACAAAAATCTTTTTCTAATTAGGTGTATTTAACAACAAACAAAATATACTAGTTTATGATCATAGCTTATAAATTCATATAACTCAAAAATATTTGTTGAACTTATTTGTTTCTTTGTCTCTTCAAATGAAAGAAATGAAGATAATTTTTAATGTAAAGAATACTTCTTTCGGTCACAACTATAAGTAACTTTTGCTTTTTTCAGATTCATAAATAAATGATGATGATGATGATGATGTTTAGTGAAAAAAAATGATGCATCTGAACTATATTATAATTTAGATACATCAATTATTTAATAAATCTACAAAAGAAAAGTTGCTTATACATGTAACCTGAGAAAGTACATAACAATAAAAATGCTCAAGGAAGATAATTAAAAGATAGAAAATCAGTGTTTAAAAGTCATTCGTTAAATTGTGTGGAATTTTTCTAAGACACATTAGCAGTTTCCATATAATTATGTATGCTAGACCCTTATCTTTTTTCATTGACTGACTTCTAAATTGCATATTTTCCATATAATTATGTATGCTAGACACTTATGATGGTTTAAAGGGACTTTTGCATTTGTCCTTCTCCCTTGACTGACTTCATAACAACAGCGACGGTCTCCCCTCTCAAAAATAACAATGACGGTCTAGCATTTTTAAACCACTATAATTCTTCAACACAATAATAATAATAATAATAATAATAATAATAATAATAATAATAATAATAAGAACAACAACAACAACAACAACAACAACAACAACAACAACAACAACAACAACA
>Ga0315915_1001895_pt1 | contig 25941 bp, 14 predicted proteins | sample MpolbnodulesMG_FD_207738 | JGI IMG/M metagenome (GOLD analysis project Ga0315915, IMG submission 207738) | Medicago polymorpha root nodule microbial communities from Los Angeles, California, United States - branched nodules | ecosystem: Host-associated > Plants > Roots > Nodule | place: USA...
GGCCCTAATTTTTTTTATGTAGGGGGGTGTATATAGAAATATTTGGTGTCTGGGGGGTTTATATTGAAAAGTTTACTGAAAGGCCCCAAATATTGACATGACGAATGGCTGGGCTTAACTTTGTTAATGTTTTAGACCCTTTTGGCAAGATTTGCTATATATACCCTTGTATAACACAAAGATTTCTATATACATCCTCCTTATCAAAAAATTTGGTTTTTCTTAATAACGTGCCAAAAAAATTATTATTGAAGAAATTGGCTATATTTTTTTGGGCCCTTTGTTCCTAACAATGTGCCTCACTAATATTAAAAATATTGGTGATATTTAATATCCAAAAAATTAGGATAATTTTCGTAACAAAACAAATTATATTTTAGTTGAAAATGAGTCTACAAAATTAATCTTAATCTTGTCTTTTTAAGCTTCCAGAAAAATAAATTATATCAATATTGTGATGACAACTTTCTTGAATTGATTGAAAGGATTGTAAAATTGAATTCAATATTTCAAGATCATGCGAGACGCATTCATGACCATGAAACCGATGTGAGACGCATTCATGATCATTTCACATGTGATATTGTTCTCTTCTACGGTATTTTATTTTGTTTTGGTGTCTATAAAATATTTGATTTATTTTTCAGATGTTCCTTAGAAAATATTATTTGGTAGTGAAAAGTGGAAAAAATAAAATGAAGAGCTAATAAAATCACAACAATGAACTAAAAAATATTTATGACGTATTATATAAGGGGCCCTTTTATCATATTATGCCTAAGGCCCGTAAAACTCTAGGAACGGCCCTGAAAAGGAGTCATATCGTTGGTGATTACACCAAATCGTCTCCTGCACATCCTCCTCCCAAAAACATAGAGAGCATGTAGACCCTTACTCAAGGGCTGAGGAAACCCGTCATGGTCCCACGTCTCTAGCATAGATGAGCACCTATAAGATCTACACAAGATGATTTAACAATAAACTAAGTCGATCGACGAACAAAATTAACGATTGGCCAAGGTCAAAAACATACAAGTATAAATCATGGTAATCATCACTTCCCTCACAGAATCACGAGGAGTGATTCAAAAACTTGTGTTGGTTGAAGAGACCTCTAAATCCATCCGAAGAAATAGCGTCTCAAAGCATTGCAAACATCACAGTCCTTATCGATGCGATAATCATCACACGAAGAACATAATTAAAGACAGAAAGACCATAAAAGGTAGGAGAACAAAAAATCCTATGAAGCATGCTCGCTCTCCTCACCACTACGTCAGGGCTAGACGATGAGGATTGAGATGGAAATTTGCCTCCCCACCGTGGCAGGGGCCCCCTTCTCCATAATCTAGCAGATGAAGTGATGTAGTATCAAAAGTAAGTGTTTTTTTATCGTCGCCACAGGGACTGGTGTGATATCCTAAGCAGTTCAACAATCGATGTTGTTCTGAGCTAAGGTTTCACAATATTTTGTTTCATAAGCTATAAAACTACGAAATTATAAAAGGTTTGAGAGGTAACAGGGAAATGATTATGCTGGGATTAAACTTCATCAACCTACTTATACGTATTCTCGGATTAGTGTTGCAGATTCTAATTATCAATTGATATTATCACATATTGCTCGGCAACATCATTCGTGTCCAAATAATGTTGTGATTTCTATTGGGTCGTTCAATCGTCGATTTCCCAAACTATTAAACGATCCGATAGTCGATTGTATCGTTGTATAGCTGATTTCGCAAGCTATTAAACGATACAAAAGCTTTGGGTTCCAATATTCAAAGTGATTATCAAAACCTAAATTCCATGTCTAGAACAAAAGCTTTGATAGAAGATTATCCTAACCTAGATTCAAAAGGTATTTTTCAATACAAATCAAATCCATAAGATTAAAAGCATGGAAAACAAGAATAACCTCAACATCATGAGATAATTTAAATCAAACAACATCATAGTCAAAGGGAATACATACTAGTAGAGTTGATTAGATTTAATCCCAACAAAAAGAGTCTAGCTACTCATTGACATGGTAACCTTACAAGGAGAAAAGAAGAGATGGAATGGAAGCAAGCCATGATGCCTCAATGATCTTGTGAATCCCTTCAAACCTTGTGCTCTTTGCTCCTTAAGGGTCTCTCTGTGTTTTCCCCTGATTTTCTCTCCCTAAAATGACCTAAGATCTGATAATAATGTTTCTGAAATGAGAAGAGAGACTTTTATACTTTTGCAGAATTTTTCTTTCTTGCCAGGCAGGATTTTTGTCGCTATGGCGACGTCAGCTTTCTTTGCCAGTGGGTTTCTGCCACATCATCATCCACTTGCCTCAAACCGTCTTTTCTCGCTAGGCTGGACATTTATCGCCATGGCAACATATGATCTTGGAAAACATGGGTTCTGAAACTTCATTCCCGCCATGGCGACATTTTGTTGCTCGGGCGACATCTTGCCAGACAGGATTTTGTTACCATAGCGACATGTTTTGGTCAAACAGGTCAGAGGACCTGTAATGCTCGCCAGGCAGGAAATGTTGTGCCTGGCAGGAATGACAGTTGCAGACCAAAATTTGCAGGTTGCTCCTCTTTTTGTTTTTCTTTCATTGGTTCATGTCTTGATCACTCTTTTCCTGCACAATTGGGTTAAGTAAGACCTAAAAAGCATAATTATGCATTTTGTCACTTTTTCATATATTTTCCTTGGATAACTTGAATAACAAGTAACCAAAAGTGCTTAATATAAATCATGAAACTAACACATTCTAGCACTTATCATGAAGTCGGGGTCATTATTCCTTCGAGTGAAATCATTGACGGGTGACTTGATATCCAAGATCTCTAGATCACAAGAAAATTTATTTAAAAACAGGCTGCTTTTCGAGAAAGTCATAAGGAATCTACTATGGCTCGGGGATAGAAGGATAGGTACAAAAGTAGTTAAACTCTCTAATTTGCTCAAAGAAAGTTGTTATTGTTTGAATGCTTGAATTGCCAAAACACTTGGTGATGAACCTTATTTGTACTACTCTACCAAGGCTCTACATTATAAAATAGAAATTTCTAGAAGCACATTTAACTCTATTTCAAGAAATATATAGAGATGAGAAACATACCCTAATACATCTAGCTAGAACATTCTAGAGATATTAAGGTTGTCCTAGTTATTATGTCCTTATTTTGTAGTATTTATCGAAAGTTCTTCCACATCTTGAAAGTTGCATAATATTCTCCATCATTCATTGCCATACTACCCCCTATCTTTTCGAAAAAGCAAAATAACTTTTAATTTTTTAAAGAATCATTAAATTATTGAATATCAAAATCACTATTCTTATACTTCTTCTAGTTCTTGTCATATGAAAAAAAATATCAATTTTTAAATTCATTTAATAACTGATATATGTATATAATCTATAATTGATCAAATATATCAGTTATTTAACAACTAATTTATAAAGTGAAATTTTTCTAGTAATTCATATCAACCAGCCTAAATCTGTTATATTCCAAGTGTTGGTTAATATATTTGATTAATGGTTTTTCATCACGGCCTGCTAGATGCAACCATTTTTCCGTGCAGACAAGTGGCAATACTCTCGAGCCTTCGTCCAATTTTTTCCTCCATTATTATGACTTTTTCTTTAAGTGAAGTTCTAAACGTGGGAAATAATAAACTAATTGAATGTCATTTTACAATGTCGACTTTCTAACTAACTACCGTAGCAAGGAAGACCATTTTATTCTTCTAAAGTCTTAACGCGTTAATTAGAGACAATGTGTTCCATTTCTTACCTATATATAACCAAGTCTTTGGTGCCTTTTACACATAGTTGTTCACATATCTTCCAAACCATATATTCTTCATTTTTACATTCTATTCCACTATACACAAATCTTATAAAAGCCAGAATTTTAAACCATGTCTTTCTCATCCAAATTGCCTTTGGTTATGTTATTTTGTTCCCTTTATATCCATGCATCTTTCGGTACGCATACTATATATATATACCCTGCTATATATGTTCTAATTACTATATAATTACCAATACAATTTATTTTTATTTTTTAAAAAAATTAACATGATATGTGTTTTAATTCTTCAATTGCAGCTGAAGTTGTGTGTGAGGAATTGCAAAAGGAACTATGTTCTTTCTCAATAGCTTCTTCGGGAAAACGTTGTTTGTTGGAGACAGAGAAGGCCGCGGATGGTGGCGTCGAGTACCAATGTAGGACATCAGAAGTAGTGGTGGAGCGAATGGCGGGATACATAGAGACAGATCAATGTGTGAAAGCTTGTGGAGTTGAAAGGAATTTTGTCGGAATTTCTTCCGATGCATTGCTTGAGTCACAATTCACAGCAAAACTTTGTTCACCATCTTGTTACCAAAATTGCCCCAATATTGTTGACCTTTACTTCAATTTGGCTGCTGGGGAAGGTAAGATATTTTTCATTTAGTACCATAACATTTATGCTTAAAGATCATGGTTAACTTTTAAGTTTTAATTGAGAGTGGAAAATAATGAAAATTGCTGTTCTACACATACACCTCAAATAAAAGTAAGATGCATTTCATGGTGTGTTATTGTGGTGAAAACTCAATGATGTGTTATTCCTTTTCATCTTATTTTGAACAATTCAATAAACCTTCTTTTTGTCTTAATTTCTTGGTTGCATTTTCTGGGAAAAAAATATGGTCATGTCACAAATTTTTTATTTTTTTGCTTAATTACAAAGCAATGGTTATTCATGCTCACTTTTCACTATGAAAGCATCAATATAGCTTACCGTTATGATCTAACATTTTAACTTCAAATTTAATCAAAGGGACACATAGTCACTCTTCTCATACAAAAAATAAAATAAGGTTCTTTTCTTGAAGAAGGAAAACCTTTTTTTGTTCTTTTCTTGTACTATTTGCTCTCTCTTGATATTATAATAAAGAAGGTTACTTTGATACTATGCAGGTGTGTTTTTGCCTGACCTCTGTGAGATGCAAAAGACCAACCCTCATCGTGCTATGATCGAGCTTGTGAGCTCTGGAGCTGCACCTGGCCCTGTTTCTGCTCTGTCACAAGACAAGCATGCAGCATTTGCCCCTTCTCCCCTGTAAACAAAGTATCCTAGTCCCATCATGTGACTCCCATGAATTAGCTTTCACTTTATTTTGGCATAAGTGGCGAAAAAATAGAATGTATTATGAGTTCATTATTATGTGATTGGATTTGATTATTATTGTAATAATCTTTGTAGAAGAAACAATAATTTGTGGGTACTCCCTGAATTTTCTAATTTTGGAATTTGTTTGTGCTCCAAATGCTTTCAATAAATAAAATGTGATGCATTCTTTGTTAAAGAATTTAAGTATCACTGATATTTTATGATCAAGTACAATTTTTGCTATTAGTTTAGGTCATTATCCTTTTCTATCAGTCTCGATATCTTATTGACATTTATGGGTTCATCAAGTAAGTCTTATCTATCCATCAAGTACCTGCACACTAAACAACTAATTCGAAAATTTCTTGTCTACAAAGTCTAAGTGGTAAAGTACTTAAATAACTTCTTGTCTATTTATTTCAAATAATCTTGAAACTTAAATCAAATACACCAAATTGGTTGATTTTTTGCAAACATAGCTGCACCATAATAAAGAACCTAGCTCAACTTAAGCCTACAAATGCAACAAAACTGCAGCCAACTAAATACCTGCACCCGAAAAATCCGTCCTGTATCAAAATCAAACACCAACAAAACTACCATGAGGAAAAAACAGACGGCAACCGGCCAAAATACACCAGAACAACATTCGCGGAATAACAGAAGCCACAACACAGTCTATTAAACTCGCAATACCAAACAGGTTGATTAATAAAGTGGGTTTTTAGGAGAACAAAACATAAAATACTTGCAACTTGAAAATTCTTTAGCCAATAAATTTCATGAAAAAATCTTAGCTAAATAAAAAAGCTTAACAATTTAGAAGGGAGTACAATGCATGATTAAAATAGATGCAACCCAGAAGCACAATGGGCTCATTTGATGTTGTAAATGATAATTACATAAAAATTGAAGAGAATGTATCAGATCAAATGTTCTGGAAACCATGATGATTTTCTAATTTCTCTTTCCAAAATGGTAAACAAACAATAATTAAACTATACACACTAGCACTCTTTAAGACTTTAACCAAAACGAACACAACACAACCAAAGTTGCATTAATTAGAAGAAAAGAATGATGAAATGAAAACGCATGCGAGAACCACAAAAGTGTGAAATTATGAACTTCTAAAATATGAAAACATCGAATTCTGCATAAACTGATATATAAGTTGATACATAAACATCAAATATGCTCAGGTCCCGACAAAATAACTTATAAGAAGATGACAAAAAATAAATTACTATTTCCTACTTTATATGTTTAGATAGATACTAGAAAGTAATCTAAATGATTGTTTCATTCATCGTCCCTTAACCAAGGTTGCGCTGTTTATCTGCGTCTTGTGATATCAAATGCTTTTCCCCTTCCTTTCTCCCTAGATTTTCCCACCTAACTTCCATGTAACATCAATAGTGTCCAATGTGCTTGGAGTTGGGGTAACAGTTCTAATATTAAAAAGAAAAAAAAAACCCATTAGACTATAAGTGAAAAAGCAAAACACAAAAATAAAATGCAAACACAAACTCATAAAGTAAAACAGAATTCATAATGCTCAGAAACTCATAAATTAAAACAGAATTCATAATGCTCATAAGTGAATCAATATTTATATGTAAACAAATAAATGTGTTGGCTACGACCACGATGACATGAATCGGTATAAGTGAACATAAGAGAAACTTACTCTCAATCAAGGAACTGAAACCAAAGTTTCTACGTAACCCATTGCCTGTTCGAACCAGTCTACGTTGTGTCCTACTTTAATTCTCTTTACTGTTTTGTCTTTTAAATTATAGATATATGGCTGTTTGCAGTATTTATTTGCAAAAATCACCATATCACTATTTACATAAAGACATGCAAAACCAGCATCAAGGTGTTGTATTTGAAGATTCTGATAACTAATCTTAAATAATTGAGTCCAAGACTCTTGAACGCCGTACTCCTTCATTTGCCATAAAATCAATTCAGTTTTCTTGGGATTATGAGATAAACAAAGACTGTCCATCAAAACCCTAAGAAGCGGCTGAAAATATGGCATCTTGTTAAACCCTGGAGGAGGCAACAACTGCTTGTATGATTCCGTTGAAAGGTCAAGTGAAACAATCACAAATTTCACAACATGAGTAATAGGCTTGTCCATAGCCAACCAATTAATTGTCCCACTCAAATGCTCCCCATCATTAAGGCGGATTTCGCTGTCTAGGCGGCGTCTATTCTGCAACCAATTAAGAGGAAATATAGGAAAGCTCTGAATATTTCTCCAACAATTATCACCGAGACTGAAAATTTTAACCCTGCTTTTCCATGAAGCTTTGTTCCTTTTAACACGAAAGGCCACAACCTTATAAGTTAAAGTTGAAGCATCATAACCAAAAGAGTACTTATAACAGGACAAACCATAGCTGTTATCATAGCGACGAGGGGTTCTATAACGGAATGACCCTAAATTTTTAGAGCTTGTCCTGGTGGCAGGGTTCCAGAAACGGAACCAATTCTTTGGTTTTGATGTCTCTGTTTCCGAATGGAAAAGCAAGCAGAGCAATCCATTACAGGAACCAACAACCCTACAATTATGCTCAAAACTATGGGATTTGTTGCTGGAAACAGTGATGGATGGATTTTTGAGCAAAAGATGAACGGGGAAGGGTACAACGAACTTGACGGCTGGTATACTCGTTTTCCAAGATAGCGTGAGATGTGGGTTCTGCAATGATAAGTTATTATGTTTCTGGACGAAGATTGGATCGGAGATGAGAGCGTTCCATGACTTGCTCACGCATTTAAGTTGCACTATGTTTTTAACACTAAGCAGAAATAGGATTTCAGAGGAACAAAGCCTGCAACGGAGATGTATCCATCACAGTAACGGAGTTGAAGTCGAAAAAACCCTAACACAACTAAAATCCTAAAATAGAATTTGCGGCGAGAGTTTTTTTCTACGTGCAATGCAGTGTTATATATAAATAAACTTTTTTTTGAATGGGCCAAAGTTAGAGGGTTTGCGGGTCCAGGTCGTGACACAACAATGGGTTTAGAAAATCAAGATTTTCTATACACGGTTCTAGGTTTCTCAACCTCTCCTTAAAACAAAAAAAAAAAAAGTTTCTCAGCCTCTATAAAAGACAGATCAGAAAATAGGTTTGGAAATACCTTTTATATCTATACTATGCATAAAACTATATCTTTTCTATACTATCAATCAATCAATAGTATAAATATCAAGTAATGTTTTTTATGCCACATGTCACTTCTACATTCATTCTTAATATTATTATTATTTTTTCTATTTGTTAAAACCAATATTTTATTTCGCATAAATATCTCAACAAAATTTTATTTAAATTTTTCTTGAATTTATTATATTTTATGTAGCATAAATATCTCAACAAACTAAATATAATACTTTCAACAAAGTTTACATAATCTTATTTTATGATTAAAAGGCTCCAATTGATTTTTTTTAAGGAAAAGAAGCTTCAATTAGTTACTAAGTAATCTTTTAGCACCATATCATTCAATTAGTTTTTCTGTTTGAGAGGGAAAAAAGGGTCGATTAGTTATTATGTTATCTTTTAACAACATATTCTAATGCAAATGTTAACTATAAATAAAGGAATTTTTGTTAATCATATATTCACATGTTTTGAGCACAAACGGAAACCCCAAACCTTTTTTCATCCAGTCTTTTTCCTTCTTTTGGTTTGTCAAACACCAATTCTATTATTTCTCATACATATACTTTGATATATATATTTCAAACCACTTTCTAACGCTACTTTTTAATATAACATGTTTTCATCTTTTTGTTATTTTTATTTTTTGATTTTTGAAGACAACTTTTCAAACATCTTAAACACTTCTATTGATGTTTACACACACACACTTACAATACCATGATTCCCAACTAACCAAAGCATAAATTTCATCATTATTTTTGTTTGTTTTTGTTTTCCAAAAATTATGGCTACAAAATTTAACTCTATTGATGACGTCAATTGAGCAATGGTATATAAATAAAGCAAGGTATTTTATACGATCTTTCGACTCCATGTTTATTCTCAAAATTTTTATTAATATTCTATTTTTACATAGATATCTCAACAAGTTCTTTCTTTTCAATCAAAAAGATTTTCTTCTTCATTCTATTTAGCATATCTCCCCCTCTCTCTCACTCTCTCTCTCTCAACAAACTATATACACATTGATATTTTCCCATAAATATGTTACTTCATTATTTGATTAAATAATAATTTTTCAGTATAATTATTAAAAGTATAATTTAATTTTATCATAATTTATTTCAATAGTTTATTTTTATTTATTTATTTTTTCATATTCAATATTTTTGTCACTTTCACATTTGTTTTAAATTTTTTATTTTTGAATAGTATTTATTTTAATTGGAAATAAATATACCATTGTATATTTTTTTCTTCATGTTTTTATAACATTATGTATTTTATTTAAATAAATTTACTATTTTTGGAATTTTCTAAATATTTTATTTATTATTTTTTATGTAGCATAAATATCTCAACAAACTAAATATATTATATATTTTTGTTTTGTTTTTGTTATATCTTATCTTTTAAAACCTACTTTTTATAAATTCTTAAATTATTTGTTACTTCTTTTTTTTTTTTACAAAAACAAAATGATATTCATTCATTCAAATCGAGAGATTACATCATTCAACACCGCTAAAAACGTAAAGGGATGAATCTGCGAACACACTCACAGCATCCAAGTTAATAGCATATAACGGCATAATGCAATAAAAAGTAAAATAGTGACTCTTATCATATGTCAGTTATCTTAACATATATGAGACAAAATATCGATTCTTGCATCATTGATTATGGAACCAAGTTGTCAAAACAAATTTTTGTTTCTCTTTTCACCAATGCCGGTTCTCTTGATCACTATTATTAAATCTCAAAAAACGAAACGTTACTTTATTTTGTAATTATTATGCAATCATTGATATTTGTTTTATTTAGTTTGTTTATATACATACATATATATATATATAATCTCTGATCCAATTATTTGGGTCGTTGAGGTTTGTCTATTTGTCGAAAGTTTGATGATTTCAATTTCATATTTGGCTCCTTTCCCAATTTTTTTTCATATATATTGTTAAATAATTTGATGATGAATAACCAAAATATTTGATTTTTTCCTAAAAAAATATCACATTCACGCATTGATAAAAAAAATTAAATTTCATGCATTCTTCGGTTAAAAAAAATTAAAGGTAAAAATTAAAAAGCTCATAGGATTTAATTATTTTAACCGAAGAATGCATTAACTTTAATGTTGCTGCGAAAAATTATGTTGTGAATTGTTTGTGAATATGTTGGATGTAGAAATTTTATCATGAAACAACGTTCAAAAAAGACCATTCTTGCCCATACTTAAATTAAAATCAAATGCCATTTCAGGACTTCCTTTTGTGCTTAGTAGATAACTATTTTATGTTATACTATGTTTTGCTATTACCATAAATAAGTCACAAGAGTAGACCATTCTCAATAACATACACATGTTTTTAGCCATGGTCAAACATGTGTAGCTTTATCAAGAGGAGTTTCTCAAAATTCAACAAAAGTTCTCATCAAAGAAATAAAAGGAATGATGGAGACTTTATAAAAAATGTAGTTTTTAAAGATATTTTTTTATCGCAATCATAAGATTTTCCTTTACATAACAAGTCATTTATACATTTATGTTATTATTTTACTAATTACTATTAGAATAAACAACAAATGATCGACAAATCAATTTCTTCTCTCTTCTCTCCTTCTCAAACCCTAGCCGTCACCTCTTTCTTCTTCTTCTTTTCAGAGGGGTGATTTAGGGTCAATTTTGACCCAAAAACCACCCCTCTGAATTGTTTTTCCTTCTATCCTAATTGAATAAGTGATTTCACATATTTTCTGTTTTCTTTCGTTTGTTTTTGTGATTTCGTCGTCTCTGAACGACTCTGTTTGTTTTGATTTTCCGTCTTTGTGCGGTGTGTTTTTGATTTTCCGTCTTAGTGCAGTGTTTATTTGATTCAGGTTGAAAGATTAGCTTTGAGCAAGGGCAGATTCGATCAATGACAATGAGTTTGGCGGCGTCAACGTTGCAGATTCGGAGACATGAGTATTTTGGATACATGAATATAGTCATATTAGTCATATTTGTAGGCATAGGTACTTTGCCGTTTTATGCTATTAACATGGATGTTGTGAGTTTCTTCACAGATTCATCCTTTTTGTTTTTAACGCATTTGGATTTGTATTGTATCGATGTACTCTACCAATTTGAATGAATGAATATCGTTTATTTTTGTCAAAAGTAAAAACAACAAATGATCGTTAATTTATTTTTATTGTATATATAGGCAAACCAAAATACGTCGAGTTGATAAATAATTTTGTTATATGCTTTGACAATAATTTGTAGATAAATCGATGTACAAATTATTTCCATTAATATTTAAAAATTTAAAAATTGTAATCAAAATTATACAAACAAACATAACAAAATACACACACGTTAGCGTAATAAAAAAAGCGGAAAGATGGACACGTTAGTATGCATAAAGAAACTAGGCTTAAAATATTCTTCATTTTTTACATTCTATTCCTTAATTCTTGATACACTATACACAAATCTTATAAAAGCCAGAATTTTAAACCATGCCTTTCTCATCCAAATTGCCTTTGGTTATTCTTCCTTTTTTATCCATGCATCTTTCGGTACGCACACTATATATACACCCTGCTATGTATTAATTCTTCAATTGCAGCTGAAGTTGTGTGTGAGGAATTGCAAAAGGATCTATGTTCTTTCTCAATAGCATCTTCGGGAAAACTATGTTTGTTGGAGACAGAGAAGGCCGTGGGTGGTGACGTCGAATACCAATGTAGGTCATCAGAAGTAGTGGTGGAGCGTATGGCGGGATACATGTGTGAGTGCTTGTAGAGTTGAAAGGAATTTTGTTGGAATTTCTTCAGATGCATTGCTTGAGCCACAATTCACAGCCAGACTTTGTTCACCATCATGTTACCAAAATTTCCCGAATATTGTTGACCTTTAATTCAATTTGGCTGCTGGGGAATTAGGTAAGATATTTTTCATTTAGTACCAAAACTTTTATGCATAAAGACCATAGTTAACTTTTATGTTTTAAATATGTTTTAAATGGAGAGTGGAAAAGAATGAACTTTTCATCTTATTTTGAACAAAACAAATAACTAAACCTTCTTTTTGTCCTAATTTCTTGGTTGCATTTTCTATGATTTTTATTTCATACTTAAATACACGGTAATGCTTTTTTATTTTTGGCTTAATTACTGATGTGGTACCTTAAGTTATTTGTTGGTTACATTCTAGTCCCATAAGTTTTTAACGTTACAATTTGGTCCCTTTAAGTCATCTTCCGTCAACCAAATAAATCTCCACCGTCAAAACTATTAACCCAATATCTAAGGTGGATACACATTGCAAGTTGTCACGTCACCGTTCACATGTGCCTATTTAACGTTTTGGCAAAAGACCGACGGTGAAGATTTATTTGGCTACCAGATACTAACTTAAGGACCAAATTGTAACGTTAATAACTTATGGGACCAAAATGTAACAAACAAATAATTTAAGGGACCAAATCATTAATTAAGCCTTTATTTTTTTTATTTTTTTAAGAAGTACTTGGCAATGAATCAAAAGGTACTTTTCACTATGAAAGCATCAATAATTTGTAGAAGAAACAATAATTTGTTGGTACTCGGAGAATTTTCTCATTTTGGAATTTGTTTGTGCTCCAAATATTTTCCAAAATGAAATTGATGCATTAATTGTTTGTTAAAGAATTTAATCATCACTGATATTTTATTATGGATCCAGTATCCATGTTCTTGGGTTACATAATATGATCAAAAGTTCAACTCTTGCTATTAGCTTAGGTCATTATCATTTTCTATCAGTCTCAATATCTTATTGACATTTATGATCAAAAGTACAATTCTTGCTATTAGTATTAGTTAAGGTCATTATCCTTTTCTATCCGTCTCAATATCTTATCGACATTTATGGGTTCATCAAGGAAGTCTTATCTATCCATCTAAGTGGTAAAGTACTTAAATAACTTATTGTCTATTTATTTTATATAATCTTGAAACTTAAATCAAATACACCAAATTGGTTGATTTTTTTTTTTTTTGAAATAGCGAAATATTTGAAACACAACAAAACCGATCAAAAGAAATAACCGAAAACGACCAAAAGATACATAGCCTGCAGTAAGGTTAAGATGAGTAAACATAGCTGCACCATAATAAAGAACCTAGTTCAACTTAAGTCTAAATATGCAACAAAACTGCAGCCAACGAAATACTTGCGCCAGAAAAATCCGTCACGTATCAAAATCAAACACAAACAAAACTACCATGAGGAAAAAACAGACAGAAACAGGCCAAAATACACCAGAACTAGCACAGCCTGAGGCAGGCAACTGTGATCAAACTGAAGAACAGTCACGAAATCACAGAAGCTGCAACACGTACAGCAGCTCCAAATTAACTGTTCAGAACAATAAAACTGTATGCATCATCTATACTGATAAGGTTCTCAGGCCATAGTCTACTAAACCCGAAATAGAAAACTGGTCGATTAATAAAGCTGGTTTTAGGAGAACAAAAATTAAAATACTATATAGACTAGCACTCTTTGAGACTTCAACCAAAACAAAATCTCTCAGCCGTTAAAATATATGATCAAATACAAGTATATATAAAAGAACACAATCAAAGTTGCTTTAATTAGAAGAAAAGAATGATGACATAAAACCATGAGAGAACCACAAAAGTGTGAAATTATGAACTTCTAAAATACGATAACATGGAATATTTGCAAAAACTGATATATAGGTTGATATATAAACTTCAAAGTAATTCAAGATCAAAGTCATAAAAATAATTACAAAATAGTGGCTTCCTGCACAAAGATCAGATGCACAAGTCCCGACAAAATAACTTCTAAGAAGATGGCAAATTGTAAATTACTATTTCTAACTTTATATGTTTAGATACTAAAAAGCAATCTAACTGATTGTTTCATCCATCATCCCCTAACCAAGGTTGCTTTGTTTATCTGCGTCTGGTGATATCAAATGCTTTTCCTTTCTCCCTAGATTTTTCCACTAAACTTCTATGTAACATCGATAGTGCCCAATGTGCTTGGTGTTGGGGTAGCAGATCTAATATTAAATAAATACCCATTAGACTAGAAGTGAAAAAGCGAAACTCAAAAATAAATGTAACTCAAACTCAAAATGTTAAAATGAATTCATAATTATCATAAGTGAATCAACATTCATATGTAAACAAATAAATGTGTTGGCTACAACCACATGACATGAATCGGAATAAGAGAGCATCTAAGAGAAACTTACTCTCAATCAAGGAACTGAAACCAAACTTTCTACAGAATCCATTGCCTGATCAAACCACTGTATGTGTTTTCTTACTTCGATTCTCCTTACTCTTTTATCTTTTAAATTATAGACAAATGGCTGGTTGAGGGATTCATTTGCAAAAATCACCATATCACTATTTACATAAAGACATGCCAAACCATCATCAATATTTTGTATTTGAATATTCTGGTAACTAATCTTAAATATTTGAGTCCAAACTCTTGAACGCCGTACTCCTTCATTTGCCATAAAACCAATTCAGTTTTCTTGGAATCATGAGATAAACAAAGCCTGTCCATGAGAACCCTAAGAACCGGCTGAATAAATGGCACCTCATTAAACCCTGGAGGAGGCAGCAACTGCTTGTATGATTCCGTTGAAAGGTCAAGTGAAACAATCACAAATTTCACAACATGAGTAATAGGCTTGTGCATAGCCAACCAATTAACAGTCCCACTAAAATGCAAACCATCATTAAGGCTGCATATTTGGCTTAGGTGTGTTCTATTCTACAACCAATTAAGAGGAAACACAGGAAAGCTCTAAATATTTCTCCAACAATTATTACTGAGATTGAAAATTTTAACCTCGCTTTTCCATGAAGCTTTGGTCCTTTTAATACGAAAAGCCACAACCTTATTAGTTAAAGTTGAAGCATCATAACCAAAAGAAAACTTAAAATAGGACAAACCAGAGCCGTTATCAATGAAGGGAGGGGTGCTATAACATAACGACCCTAAATCTTTAGATCTTGTCCTGGTGGCAAGGTTCCAAAAACGGAACCAATTCTTTAAATGCATAATTGTTGGCGTCTGTCTTACTGAATGGAAAGACAAGCAGACCAATCCGTTACAGGAACCAATGACCCTACAACTATTCTTAAAATGATGGGATTCGTTGCTTGAAACGGTGATGGATGGATTTTTTAGCAAAAGATGCACGGGGAAGGGTACAACTAACGTGACGTCTGGTTTAATCCCTTTCCAAGATAGCGTGAGATGTGGGTTCTGCGACGATAATTTAAGGTGTTTTTGGACGAAGGTTGGATCGGAGATGAGAGTGTTCCATGCCTTGCTCACGCATTTAAGTTGCACGATGTTTTTATCACTAAGCAGAGATATGATTTCAAGAACGAGATCGTTGGGGATGAGCAAAGTCTGCAATGATTCACTGCATTGGCTATGCTTTTTAAACGGAGGGGTATCCATCACAATAACGGAGTTGAAGTTGAAAAAACCCTAACACCGAAAATCCTGAAATAGAATTTGCGGCTATAGTTTTTCTACGTTCAATGCAGTGTTATATATAATTTTTTTTCTTCTAAATGGCCCAAGGTTAGAGGGTTTGCGACCCAGTTTTATATATAATCAAGATTTTCTATACGTTATTAGGTTCTAGGTTTCTCAACCTCTCCTTCCAAAAAAAAAAGAAAAAGAAAAGATGGTTTCTCAACCTCTATAAAATGCAGATCAGGAATTAGGTTTCAAAATACCTTTTATAATTATCATAATATTTATTTAAAATGAGAGGTGCTACTTTGCACGACTCTCTTTTTCCCTCGAACACACACGACTTGTATAGAGCACCATACATACAATACATGGGGAGAGAGAAAATTAATCTACAGCTATGCTTTTCATATCCAAGGGTCATTAAACAACCGTGTTTGTTGTCGTGTGTGTTATTGTTGTGCCAACAATTATTTCTCATTTAAAATTTATAATCTTAGCTTTATGAGATGCCGAATTATTTACTAAACTATTATAATCAATTTCATTTAACATCTATCTATCTAATATATCTATCTATCTATTCTATTAAAAACTTATTAAGTCTAGCAATTGTTAAACCCTAATCAAAGCAAGCCTTTTCCCTCCAAAGTTGTAATTAAATGAAAATTCAAAAATCCATCAACTAAGTCTTTTCCCTCCCAAGTTGTCATTAAATGCGAATTTCAAAACTTGCAATAAATATGCCTATCCATAATCAACCTCAAATCTCCTTCCATATTATAACATTGGTGTTGTTAATGTAATTACTACCCAAGCCTTTCAACCATTTCTCTCCCATCTTATGCAATCGATTTTTCCCTTTCATATCCTCCACAATCATCCATTGATTGTGACCAAATTCAAATCCTTCCCTATTTCCAAAAGTTTCTTCCACATTCTAGAAAGCATTAAAATCATACAATTTTCCATAACTCATTTCTGTACTTCCCCCATTAATTGTGCCCTCCTATCACTATTTCAAATATTGGCTTCTCTATTTCCATAACCATTAATATCATAATGTTTTACCCCCCCCATCAAAAGGTAAAATAAAAAAAGGTGTGAGAAGTCTTCTGAATCGAGCATGCTTATTTCTATGAGTTAGAAAATGAATTCCTCCGGCTAGTTCCTTTTATCTCTCACCAATCAATTCCTAATATGGAGTTCCTTTTTTTAGCTTCTCAATTTCCACCACGTTCATTTCTCCTCTTTTTCCAGGTTCCGTTAATTGAAAATTACAATTATAATTTCATATGTTTGTTAGTGCTTAATGTATAGACTCCTAATTCATCCTCTCAATTTTAGGGTTTCTCATTTATAAATGGGAATCATTTGGTCTTCTTTGATTGTGAATGATTTGGTGCGCTTGTGAAATTTTGTCCATCACTTCTCTCTACCAATTTCGATCAATTCATCACCAACAAGAACACATCTCTACACCAATTCATCACAACAATAACAACAAAATAAGACCATCATAATCCCTAATCTTATTCAATTTCGTCCAATTTCCAAAAGTTGTCTGCACATCCCCTTGACACCACACTCCACCATCTCTACCATTGTCTCCATCTCATCCTCTTCTCCTTCACTGACCCAATCACCCTCGCCAACGACGCCATAAATTTCAGGAAACTCTTAAAGTAGATACATGAAATCATTCAAGTAGTGGCCTATATCAAGATTCATATATGAAATTTGATCTTTTTCGTTTAAGTCCAGAATAAGAAACTCAAACACTAAAGACATTTCTGTAATAGGCTTTCTCTCATATTTCATTAATGCTTCTCTCCATAATCCTCTTTCTTAAACACCCTTATCCCTTCCCACCAATCAAAATATATGTCTTTTATTATCAAATGTGATCCAAACATTAATAGTGTCACCAATCTTAAGATCAATACTAATTAATCCAAGTCACCAACTTTATTCAAAACAACACTTTCAATTTTTGGTGCCAGTGGTGGCGAGGAATCTAAGGTTCGTGGATTTAGAGCATCGGCGGTTCTCTGGCCCGGCGACCCCGGGCACTCGCCCGGGCTCCGGCCCAATTTTTTTGCAATTTCTTATGTAAATCCTTATGAATTTCTTATATTAGCCCCTATATATTGGGCAATTTCTTTAAACTTTTTGATATCTGCTTGCAATTTCTTATATACACCCCTGTAAATGTGTTGCAATATTTTTTTCCACGCTTTATAATAATCCTGGCTCCGCCACTGATTTAGAGGGAGTAGTTATAGAGTTGGATCAGGGATTGGGGTGGTGGAATTAGGATTGATTTGTCGTCTATGAATATGTTGAAGATAGGTGATGGTTTTGGTGTCTGTGGTGGAGAGGAGGAAGTGGAAGAAGGGAAATGGTAGGAGGATGAGATGGTGAAGAATTGTTTTCTTCTTGATATTGGTAGAGGATGATGGAAGAAGAAAGAAGAAATGCTGGTAAGGGGGGAAGAACACGACACACATGAAGATGAAGAAGCAGATTGTTGATGATATTGTTCAAATCTTTTCGAATTTTTAATTTGTTTTAATTAATTAGTTAAATAAATATTAAATTTTTCAATAAAATAACATTTTAAACATGTGGCGTGCCATATCATTAAATGAGGCCATGTTGCATCCCTATTTTAGTGACACCTAAACATTAAATACTATTGATTGATTTTAAAAAAGAGCTAAAGTATGAATACTCCAAAATTTAAATGGTTACATTTGTATCACCTTGAGTGCTAGATTGTCTAGGAGCATGATTGTGCTTGGTTTGGGCATTCATCCAACTAGTGAGGGGGGAAACCTACCTGTTAACAAATAGATTGATGGATTCAATAATATTATTCAAGATCTCGTTGTTCCTATATTTCGAAATACTATAGAGGGTCACAACAAAGATTTTCTTTTGATGCTGATTCAAATGTTGTAAAATAGAAAACACATTAGTCAGAAAACTTTTATCAAAATCGAAAATAGCCATCAAATCAATCCATAAGCCAGTGTGCTGCCAACTAAGCACACTTTTACTGCACATGAAGAAACAAAGAGCACTATCTTTAACCGAGTTTTCACACACCGCACACTGATATGGACACTGAACACCTTTTGTTTGCAACTAGACTCTCGAAGGTAAACAATTGCGACAACTTCACCTCAAAAAGTTCTTCAACTTCGGAGAAAACTTTAACTTCTGAAGACAACTCCAATTCCCGAGCACAAGATGTTATACAAATTCCAAATTATGATTCATACTGTCTCATTAAGCACTCCTCACCGAATAAACATTATCCTTCTCAAAATTCCAAGTAGGCATATCATGAAGTACCAAAGTCAAAAGTAGAATATTAAATGTTCTAATAGATGTACTATTATAAACGAATCCTTTAATGAGTTTTATGTTCAATTGCTTCTAGTGTGTGACCAACAAATTTGAAATAGTAATATGTGGCCACTCCAAATGTTGATAAGTGGTTGGCAAAATACAAGCATTACGAAGCCAAGGAAAATCCCAAACTGGTATGGTTGCTCCCATGCCCGTGCTTCATTGGATATGCCTCATCAAATCACATCTTTCACACTCCAAATACTGTGCCAAACATAGCTGGGGTTTTGACCTATAACAGCTCCATAATAATCACCTCGAAGAAAGTATTTAGCTTTAAGTCATCAGGTAATTAGAGAACCTAGAGTTGAAACCAACTTCCAAGCATGCTTACCAACCATAGAAAATTCTTTAAAGCCTTAAAACTCTTGAAACTCATACGCATGATTATACTGCAACACTGATTATATAAGAATCTCGCGACCTTCTTGAGAATGACACATGTGTTGGTGTAAGCCATAGAGGCCAATTATTTATAAGAACATGGTACATGTATTTAATATTTATTTCGTTTAAATGGAATATTAAGTGTGACTAGAATATTAAGTGTGTTGGAAAATTTATTATATTTATATGTTAAAAAAAAAAGTCCCAAGAATAGTTAGTTCGTTTAAATGGATTATTAAGTGTGATTTAATTGTGAAACGCCATTATGCACAACGACATTATTCTTAAAACATTTGGAATCAAACTTTAGTGTGAAGTGAGATAACATTAAAGCATAGAGATTATTATGTGAGTAGACTGATGATCACATATCACAAATCATTGATAAGGAGTTATCAAGTCTTCACATAGATACAAATATTAATGGTAATATTTATAGATTGACCCAGCATGAGAATGTTACTTAGCAAATTATGTAAAAGCACAAGTCATTCACATAGTGATAAGTGGTGTATTCCATCATTCAACCTGAAAACACTGTGTACCCTAGATGTAGGAGTTGTTAGCCTGTAATTTCGACAGGCTCATTTAATATGATCAACATTTAGTTGTACTTTAACTTTGCAGGAATCGAAGGCTTCCTCATTTCAACTTAAGGATTTCGACAAGACAGCAAGCCTAACGCGCATAGTCAGAAGTTCGAAGAATAAGGCTAAAAGAACGACCGCATCGAAGTCAAGCATTCAAGACGGGAAAGGCACAATTTCAAGCTTAAAGATGGTTTCCTTAGTGGGAACTTGGGGGAAAATGGCTGCCCAAGATGAAGGAAGTGCTGATCATGGGGTTAGTGGTTTGCCAGTTAGGTTTTCAAGTATAAATAAGTGTTTCCAAGTCGGAAAATGGGTCGCAAATCATTTATAGAATCCTACAACACTCAAACTACTGACGTCTAGGGAAACAAGCTATACAGAATGTATGTAAACTGATTTGTAGACCACCTTTATTTTTAATACAATGCATTTTACCTTTCCTTTAAGTTTATGTGCTTAAACTTTTACCTTTTACTTTAATTTTATATTGCTTTTGCTTGCAATTTCAAACCTATCGAGAGAAAGTGCCCTTTTATTTCTAGACCCGTCCTCCTCTCTAAGCAACCTGAGTGCATCTTGTGGCCCTTTTTGATAAAAACCTTTGCACAACGTGTCTTGAGATCTCTAGTTCGGTCTCGCTTGTAAAAATCAGAACTAACCCGCAGTTTGCCGAGAACACAGGCAATCAAATTGGCACACCCAGTGGGACCCTGTCTGTGCAATTGATTTTCAAAAACTTTTTTTTTAAAAAAAAAAAAGTGTTTTCAAAATCCATCTCCTTGAGAGATCCGTTTTTAGGAGTTCGTTACTATTTCCGGGTAACTTTATTGCTAAAAACACCAAGTTGTTTGTGTATGCATTTGAGAAGTGGTAAATATATGGCTCGTGCCGGTTCATCCTCTTCACAATCATCTTCACATGCACAACCTTTACAAGCGACCTCTCATTTGGGAGATTTAAACGTGTCGACCCCTGTGGGGGCAACCATGGCTATGCCAGTTTCGACGAAAATGGGAGTAACCTCTCCCTCAAACGTTTCTACGTCCGTTCCAATGACACGACCATAAATGGGAACCGTTATACCCCCATTCACTGCTGGTGTTCCTTCGACTACTAGTATTCAAAGTTATTCGTTAGTCAGGACAACACTTGATGATCGAAATATAAATATGCAGAACGTTTCTAGGGAACAACCGTATGGTAAGCCAACTTCAATGATGGAAAATGTACATAATATTGCGTCCGATTTTGCAGACCAAGCAAATTCGTTCACAATGCACAACGTGCGTTGTCCCTCAAGTTCTAGCATTTTTGGTCGAAATACTCTACCACAGTTGACAACAAATTCGATGAATTTGTTAAGACAACAAATGGATGAGAGTAATCACAAAGTGGTTAATTTGTTAACGCAAAAAATTGGTAATGTGTTTAATCCTTTAATAAGGGACACAAACTGGAGTTACCAAGCCTTAACCACATAAATGGGGAGAATAGCAGATTTCTTTGCACCCCCACAACCGGCATACCAACCGGTTACACAAATCCAAAATCAACAACCGTTGCGGTTGATTGAACCAATGGTTCAGAGGCCACAACCTGTGCCTCAACCCCAACTGGTCGAACCAGTAATTCAAGGTCAACTTGAGGTGATCTTGGTGGATAGAAATGATAATGCCGATGAAGTTGTTAGGATTGTCAAACAACAAACCATAGGAGCGCATAACAATATAGCCAATTTGGTCGAAAGTATAATGGCTCAAAATGGTTTAATTATTGGCCTACATAGGCCAAACTTTGTTTCTCCTTTGTCGGAATTGGTATTACAATCTGAACTTCCTAAGGGTTATAAAACTCATAAGTTCACCAAATTTGCAGGAGATACCAGTGAGTCCACTGTCGAACATATCGCACGATATTTGATGGAGGCAGGAGATCTAGCAAATGATGAGAATTTGAGGTTGAAATACTTTCCAAATTCTCTAACAAAGAATGCCTTCACATGGTTTACTACTCTTACACCGCATTCGATCAAAAATTGGACTGAATTAGAAAGGTTATTCCATGAAAAATTCTACAAGGGGCCAATCTAAGATAAGCCTAAAAGAATTGGCGAGTGTTAAGAGGAATTCCACTGAATCCATTGATGATTATCTCAATAGATTCAGATTGTTAAAGGAAAGATGTTTCACTCAAGTGCCTGAACATGAGTTAGTCGAAATGGCCGCTGGTAGCCTAGATTATTCCGTTTGGAAGAAACTAGACACCTAACACTTGAGAGATATGGCCCAATTGGCCGATAGAGTTTGACATGTCGAAAAACTAAAATCTGAGAAAGCCAGAACTCAAAAATATCATAAAAGAGAAAAGGTTGCTTATATCAGATCAGATGAAAGCAACCAAGAATTCAACATAGCTTTTGACGATGTCAAAGCGAAGGAGGTTGACATTACTGAACTAAGACCAGGGCCCCCTTATACGTGTAAATCTCTAAGGCCCTCCGATGGGAATAATCCTATTGAACCAAGCAATGAAAGCTATGTTCCCAAAACATATACGTTTGACGTAACCAAATTCGATTAGGTTTATGATCTCTTAGTTGTTGATGGTCAAGTGGTAACACCTAAGGATGTAAAAATTCCACCACTAGTGCAACGTCAGAAAAGAGGTTTTTGTAAATAACATAATTTTTTGGGACATAACACTTCTTGATGTTCCCTTTTCAGGGATTTGGTTCAGAAAGGTCTCAATGAAGGCATATTGAAGTTTGGAAACAAGCCAAAGCCTCAAATGTATGTAGACTCTGATCCTTTGAAAGATGCGAGTATGACGTACACTGACATTGCAGGCTGCAATATGGTCGATGCAATTATTGGCTGTTGAAAATTTGTCTGTCGAAGCAGAAGTGGAAGAAGAAGCTGATATTGCAGAATGTCAAATGGTGGACATCACGAAAGATGCAGAACACGTCGAAGAGACTGCTCTAGAGCCTCAGTTCGACGAGAAGTTAAAGACAGCCTATCAGATTATGGTGATGTTGAATATATATATATTGATGAGGAGAATGGAGACGTATAATTATGAAGACGATGAGATTAGTGATGCTTTACTTGTGGTGATGATGAGAATGATGATGATATGTTTGCCTTGATGTTGTGCATAAAAGGGCGAGTCTTGCATTAATGTGTATGTTGATGTTAATGTGAAGATGCGTACTACTTGACGAGTCGGTTTTCAGGCATGCATATAGAGTTGAGTCTATAAAAAAGGTGATGAAAAGTCCAGCAACACGTCTATGGCAACAATTAAAGGTGACGATAGATGTGGTGCCACATTCATATTGGTCATAGGATGGAGTCCATATGCATATAAATGATGATGTTTTGTTCTTGGTGTTATTTACGAAATGTTGTGATGATGATGAAATATATATAATATGTTGAGGAAAAGATAATTATTGTTGTTGTATCGTCATGGTGACTATACTCATGGAGTACAAACACTCAAGTTGAGGAAGATTAGTTGTGCTATGATTAAAAGGTTGGCAGTGGATGTTCATTCCATCTTCTTTGTTTTATTTAGTAGTTGAATAAGCATGTAGTCGCTACGAGTTCTGAATCTTGTAACACCAGGGTTGGGATTGACGTTGAATTATTTGTCTTTCAGTTTTAATCTTGGAACTATTGTTATTTCTATTTATGATGTTAAATGACAAGAATAATTTTTATTAGGCTTAAGTACATTTCAAACCCCTTAACTTTTTCAAAGTTGCGATTTTGGCCCCCTAATAAAAAAAATAACAATTTTACTCCTTAATTTTACAAAACGTTGCAAAGGTGCTAAGAAGACGCCACATGTCTCAAAATAGGGGGGCCAAAATCGCAACGTTTTGTTAAGATAAAGGGCAAAAATATCTTATTTTCCTAAAGATAGAGGGCCAAAAGAGAATATTACCTTAAATTTAAAGGGTCAAAAGAGCATATTTCCCTAAGGATAGAGGGAAAAATATCAAATTGTTTTATTAGGGGGCCAAAATCGCAACATTTTGAAACATAAGGAGTAAAACTGCATTTAAGCCTTTTTAGTAATGAGATGAGTGAAATTTTTTCCACTATTGAAACTATTATTTAAAAGTAAAATTTATGTTATCATGTGATAAAATGTCGAGTTTTGTAACATCCTCTTTATTAAATATATTCTTATTATTTAATAATTATCGTTGGGAAATAGGGTGTTACACTTTTGCAAGCCAAATACCACCAGACTTGGTGATGAAACAAGGGATTATGTAAATAAAACCTTTGTGTAGAAGCAAGAGTCACTGAGAAACCTGACACCACTTCAGAAATCCTAGGTTTTTTGAAACCTTAATCTGCCCCTCTCTCTATAATCCTCCATCTCGTAGTAGCTAGAACTATGAGTCGAGAAGTTGTTTGTGTGGACTGAGTAAGGCAGCTTCCAATTGAGTGGTGCTTGTGATTGGTTAGTGTAACTCGACATTAAAGGAACTACAATACAAGATGTAATAATTCAATCTCTGATCATGTTCATTCGTAAGGAGGCATTGAAAGGGAAAATTGTGTTGTTTTATCCGTTGCGTTTATTATGTTTTGAAAATGGATTTTCCTTCAACTGCTACTCCAATAACATATTTTGCTCCATATACGTTTTTTAATAAACTTAAAGGTTGCGTGCTTACCAGTACCTAACACGTGAGAAACATCTAGAGTAGTGGCAATAAGATTCTTGAGTTCATCTGAAGTGTTGCGACTACAAAATAAATTTAATTTTAATAAATTAATGGCTTGTCCCAAAGCCTCTTCATAGGTATCTAAAATGTTTTTTCATAACATCCGTCTCACTTTCAGAGGTTTAAAAAAATAGAAAACAATCATCCACTAAGAGAAGATGTGAAATAATTGGTGCACCTGTGCATATCATAGCACCTATGATGTCATTACGACACTCAACTTCAAGAATTAAGGAGGAAAGGCCTTCAACACAAATGAAAAAAAAATTTAGGTGAAAGAGGATCACCTTGACGAAGACCACGACCCGAGGCAAAAGGAACTACATATGCTCCATTAACCAGAACCTAATAGTCTACTGTCTCAACACATAACATATTCCAAATAACCCAACAAGATGAAAATTTAAACCCCATTTGAACCATAATATCACGCAAATATACCTAGTTTAACCTGTCATATACTTTATTAATATTCCTAGTCAACTTTGGACGAAAGCTGTCTGGTTAAGTCTATTTGCAAGAACCTTGGCTACAATCTTATACAAAACACTGCAAAGAGAAATAGGTCGCAAACCCTTTTTTATGAGAAATGTGTGGTTCTATATACAAAGCTTCTTTAAGACACACTACGGAAGAGCGTTTTAGGGTTGAGTATGTGGAAACCGACAATCCTATATGGGGATGCACACCCAGGTTGCCTTGTGGGAAGGACTAAAATTAGGGTTATGCGTATACCGTTAGATTTAGAATAAAATCATTAAAAAGAAGGCTTAATTGCAGTTTTGGCCCCCTATGTTTCAAGAAGTTGCGATTTTGGCCCTCTAACTAATTAAAATACAAAACAGCCCCCTATGTATTGGATCTTTGGCAGTTTTGGCCCCCTAGACCAATTTTGACTCGGTCAACGCTAACGTGGCACTTCAAAGCGCCACGTGTGCATTGCTT
>Ga0315915_1001896_pt1 | contig 25938 bp, 9 predicted proteins | sample MpolbnodulesMG_FD_207738 | JGI IMG/M metagenome (GOLD analysis project Ga0315915, IMG submission 207738) | Medicago polymorpha root nodule microbial communities from Los Angeles, California, United States - branched nodules | ecosystem: Host-associated > Plants > Roots > Nodule | place: USA...
AGTACTTTTTAGTGTACATATCCAAACATAAATAGCTTATCAAGTATAAGAGCTTATGATGTAAGCTCTAATGTTATAAGCCCTAATGCTATAAGCATCTATATAAGCTGTTTATCCAAACGGGGCCAATATCTATATCATAATGTAACATAATAAGTTAAGTATAGCGAGACGGATTAACATTTATAAGTAAGAGATTATGTTAAGTATAGCGAGACAGATTAACGGTTATTCCTTTTCAAAAAAATAGCATATAATTAGGAACATAATTTTATTTTACTTTTTAGATAAACATTAAATGCAAAAGTATGGTGGGAAAAATTAGGTTAAGTATAGCGAGACAGATTAACATTTATAAATAAGATTGCATTTGTGTAGGGGTGAGTAGTTTTTGGTAGCTGCATCTCTGGGGTTAGTAATAAGGTGAAGCATCGCCTGAAGTGATTTCTCTGTCAATGCTCAATAAGGGGCGATTTTGGTGCTGCTGGAAAAATTGTTTTGGTTGTTGTTCAAATGTGATCAACTCTGTATGGTAGTGTTACTATATGTGTATTCTTTATTTTTTTTTCTTTTGACTGGCTATATGGTATGTGTGTGTCTTCTTGTGCAAGTGACCATTTGCTTATATGTGTATTCTTGTGCTATTTCTTTTATACATTGTATTATAATTAATATAGAAAGAAGTAGATATAAGTAGTAGATGATAGATACCTACCATAAGCTAAAGCTAAAATAACTCATGAAAAAATAAAAAATAAATAAAAAACCATGAGCTAAAGCTAGAAAAATTCACCTAAGAAATCACAAGAGTTCTCCTGGTCACTCCAATTAAAATGAAAAATATACTTAAAACAACTTAGAAGTAAAATATATCAAATGAAGATAACATCAAATACTATGATAGATAAAAACTATATCATGGATCATATAGCTTCTTGTGACAGGTGCATTTCCATGCCTGTGGATAAGGCTCTGCAGGCTCTTCTTTATACTCTGGCTTTCGAGACCCTGACGTCACAAGGATGGGTATGCAAGGGGTACATTTCATGCACTTTGTTCTACAAAATGGTGGATGTGATCTAGGGCCAACAAGCATCCTTCTTGTTAATAGAGGGACTTCTGATTTTTCTTGTGTCGCCATCCCTTGTTCAATTGCATCTGTAGCACTCTGAAAGAAAGATTAAAAATAAACAAGAGCAATAATTAACTATGAATTGATTCTCAATTTTTTGTTTTATGAGATAAAATTATTAGTAACTACAATAAGAATTGAAGTTTTTATTCATAAATCAGTTTCTTAATAATGATTTCAAATTTGACATATAGAAATAAGAAATAATTATACAACTAATGATAAAAAATTCAAGAAATGGAAAATGAAACATTGATATTGAAGTGGAATCATATTTTTCATGTGAACTATGTCAAAATGATCAATAGTATATGATTGAGCTGTATATCATAGAATTATAGTCTCAGGCCATCTTTCAATTAACATAAACCAATTTCACACGTTCCCAGTTTACTAGATTAGGAGTTATTAGACATACATGTAAGTTAATTATTTATAAAAAGAAAATAACAATTCTTGATACTACATCTATATCATAATTAAAATGAATTTTAAAATTAACTATGATGTATAAGTTTATCATTGACAACATTTTTTTTCCTTCAAATTCATATTTAATTTTATACAAATAAATCATGGATATTAAATCTAAAATCTAGATAAGTTTATAAATCCCCTTCAGAAAAGATAAGTTTAGAAATCATTATATCGAACTTAAACAAGCGATTTAAATTGAAACAAATATTGCACAAAAAATATTGTTTTTATGTAATATTGTTTTGTATAATCTTCTTTTTAGAGATGGACATGCATATATATAAAATATAAATACAAACGCAATAGAAAAAATGTAATATTGTTTTGTGTAATATTTTTTTTAGAAATGGACATGCATATATATAAAACATAAATACAAACGCAATAGAAAAAATAGACATAGACATCAGTATGAACACATTAGTGTTCATCATTTCACTGGTATTCAATCGCTAAAGAAAAGCTAACGTGTCATTACTATCGACAAATTACAAAGAATTGTACTAAAAAAAGTATAATTAGAAAACATGTAATGGACAAGATAGGATCTATACCTGAAAATCTTCATAACTTAAAGGCACACGACACCCAACATCTGCGATGAAAATGTTTAGAAGATGTTATTATTATGAAAAAGAAGCAATCGATTTAGAAAATCAGTTTTAATATATTTTTTTTATTAAACTCAATTCTAAGTCGGAAACTAAACAACTTCAACTAAAGTTTTAGACCAACTTAAAACATTTAAAATATAAGAAATCAACTTGAAATTTTAAAACATAAGACCGACTTAAAACCTAAAATAAACATAAAGATCAAACATTCGATTAAGTCGTGTTTCTTTCTTTTGATTGATCCTCTTTATGCCGAGTGTTTCTCTCCCTATTTGATTTTTATGTTTGATTGTTTCCAACAAAACACACGACATGGCTGCAACAAAAATCAAAATATCATCTATTCATGCAATTCGATTGATCCTAACACCGTTCATAATACACACATGAACCTTACAACGTGTAATGGTTGAGATGGTGACAAACACATAAAATTTAAATTGAAAGAACAATATATTCATATAAATTTCCAACAAATATTAATACTATGTCTAAATAATTTTTATTCTTTAAAGGAAAAATAAATAAAACAAGCGTTTGAATAAAGGAAGAAACAATATAAAGCATAAAAAATTGAAAAATTAAAGTGAGGACACTTGCCTGTGCTGTGACCGTGGCAAAGTTGGTTGGTTGAGGCAGTAGCAAAGAACAGTGTGCTAACCGAGATCATACAAAAGACCCAACGAAAAAGATGAGTTTCGGCCATCAACATAGTGAAACAAAGAAAAATTTCTTCAAAAAAACTAGAACAACAACCCTAACCCTGATACACTTCTGGCGTAGAAGAAACGTGAGAAATAAAATATATAAACTTCTCATAATTTAAATTGCACCTTAATGCTGATTTGATGATCTTATTCATTTATTTTTAGAATAAAACTGATTTGATTTGTTCTCGGTTAATTATTGATTTTTATTAAATATTTAATTTATATTATTAGATACAGACCGGATACAATATTTATTGACTGAATCCAAAAAATTAATTTTTTTTATAAATAGGGTCTTGTTAACGAGTACTCCGGGGCACTTTTTAAGTATTCCAAGTTTAGAAAATATTATTTACAAAAGTCAAATGTTACAAATTCCAATGTATTGATTACACAATTTTTCATAAAAACTTACTATTAGTGGTTCTTGAAAAGTATACCGGAAACACTTTTTAACATTTCCCTAATAAATAAGACCAGGGTAATAAGGTAACTTTAATCTTCATGGGCGTCAGCGGCGAAGCTAACAATATTTCCATGAGGTGGCCACATATAAAGAATTTTTTTTTAAACTAATTTAAGCAGGTAGGCAAAAAAAATAAATCACAATAACTATCACTTATATAAAATGTTCTTCATAAAATATACACTTGATTCAACATGGACGGATTATACCAAAAAAATGCGGCAACAACAGATTCTACCAAAAAAGCCACAGTAGAATAGCGGATTGTATCAAAAAAGCTACAACAAAAGAAATAAAAACTAATAGTAGTTATTTATGAAAATTGAACTCGGCGGCCCTTCAAAGACTAAAAATCATCCATAATTGCATATGAGTTAAACTGACTTGCAATGTCTTTTTCAATATAAATAACCAAGCTATTTGAAAGAAAATCATCACTCGTTTTGTTTCATTGTTTTGTCTTGAGATTTTTCATTGATGAGAAAGCTCTCTCTATTGTCGTCGTGGAGACTGGGAGTGTCAAAACAAGGCGAATCAATCTACCAATTAAACAAGGTGAATCCATCTATCTACAATTGAATCATTTTATTTGTTCAATAAAGCAAATATTGTTATTATTTATCTCTTCTGGGTGTTATTCTTCCGGTTCCTATACGACATGATTAAATAATTTGAACTTTGACCGAAAGTTAAATAATTGAATCATTTTATTTGTTAAATAAAGCAAAGATTGTTATTATTTATTATTTATCTCTTTTGGGTGTTATTCTTCCGATTCCTATACGACATGATTAAATAATTTGAAGTTCGACCGGAAGTTAAATAAAGATGGAAAAAATTAATTCATTTAAAATAAAACTTGGGGTAGCCAAATATATATTATTAGAGATAGCTAAATATAAAAATATACATACTCACTCAAAAAAATATTTATTTTTGAGGTAGCAATGGCTACCTCTCCCTTATACTAGCAACCGCCCCTGATGGGCGTACTTTCAGACAATGTTTAATGTACGTTAAACATTGTCAAAAATAGTAAACTTAGTTTGTAACAACGTTTGTAGAACTGCTTATTGTCATTGCTGATTAAACGTTTGTATAACTGCTTATTGTCATAGTTGGTGATTAAAACGTTTGTAGGCGAGTTTATCGTTCAATTTAATATGAAATTTATACTATGTGCTCATCGTTGGTAGGTGAGTTTGTAATTTGCCACTTATAAGAAGAGAGAAACTAAATTTGTAAGCCTTAATTCCTTAAAAAAATAAAGTTGTAGGCCTTAAAAGATAGTTTTCTCGTTAAATGAAAATAGTTTTGTCGAAGAACCTAAAGTGGAAATTCTTTTTTGTAAATTGTGCCAATTTAATGTTCAAAAAGTTTAAAATTAATGTTTTTCATTAAACATTTACTGTTTATGGAATCCTAAACATACATGTGCTTTAAGGGCCCTAAGAGCACATCTTAGCATGACCTTTACATTTTTAGACACATGCATTACTTTTTTTTATTTCCAAACTTATCATTATTAATTTTATCAACTTAATTTTGGAATATGTTGGTAAAAAAAACTTAATTCTGGAACACGAGAAGTTAGCGTAGTTTGGAAAAATATATCGTAATTTAAAGTTTCTTCCCCAATTTAATACAAATTACCATCCAATTTCTATTTGATTATTTACAATTTTAATTGAACTATATAAGTAATACCAACAAAACAATTCAAAAGTATTTTATCATATTATTAAATGAAATTATTAGTGCAATTTTTTTTTTGTCAAGCAGAACAATACAAAAGTATTTTATCAAATTATTAAATGAAATATTATCAAGAAATCTGTTCAAATTACCTAAAGTATTAGTGCAATTTTTTTTTTCTTCAAGTAGTTCAGTGATAAGAAATTCACCTTTATAAAGTGAAAAAGTGAGTTGTCTAGTGTTCGAATTCCAACCCCAACATGTATTATGTAATTTTTCTACGAACTGAACTTAAACTCTATTCATTATTTTCATCAAAATAATAGCTCTTTAAATACAATATTTTATCATATATATACATTCATAAAAATAAAGTGAAATAAGTCCTCTTAAATTAAAAAATTAAGTGAAATAAATATTGAATAAAATGAAATGCATCAATTTATTTCAAAGAAATTTTTCTACAGAATTAAAAGTGTTATATAATTTGTCCCCGTGAACACAGCTCAGTTGGCAGAGACATGCATTGGTATATGCAGGGTTGGGGTTCGAACCTTGAACATCCCACTTATTCACCATAAAAAAGGGGAATTTTTATCATTAGACTACTTGAAAGAAAAAAAAAGTGTTATATAATTTAAAATAGAGAAATGTTACATTTGCCCTCACTAACATATGTCTTTAGCTCGATTAAAAATAATCTGACCAGATAATTTAGCATGACCCTTTAAAGTAATCTCTTCCATTTCTATATAGGGACATTTTGGAAAATTCAATACCTGTGAGCAAGTGAAGGCCTACAAATTTAGTTTCTCTCTTCTTATAAGTGGCAAATTACTACTCACCTATCAACGATGAGCACATAGTATAAATTTCATATTAAATTGAACGATAAACCCGCCTACAAACGTTTAATCACCAACTATGACAATAAGCAGTTATACAAACGTTTAATCAGTAATGACAATAAGCAGTTCTACAAACGTTTAATCACCAACTATGACGAAGAGCTTCCACTAAGAACTTGGATTAGGGTGTTACTGTACAGAAAATATGTAATACACATTAGGTTTAAACCCAGAATGTTAAGCAATTTCCCTCCAAAATCCACAAGATGAGGAAAGGATGCATGCAATGATTTGCACATAGCATTACTTGACAGAAAAAACTTCAAGGGTGTGCTAGTAGCTTCAGAATCTCAGTAACCTCCTTCAATCTTCGATCTGTGTTTTCTCTAACAATAACAACTGAACTAGGAGTAGGACCCCGAACATTTCTGCATTTTGGCACAACAATTAATTGAAAACAACCATTAGATTTCTCTCTTCATTCAATCAAATTTCATCTTAGAAAAAATAAACACGTTTTCCCAGGAGCTGAAGTGTGTGACCTTTTCTGGTAAGTGGCCTTCCTAGTAAGCTCCTCAACAAGACTGTGCAGTCTCTTAAGAAAGGCAGGAGATTTGAGTATGGTCTCAACGCCTTTTTGAGTTGAGCATATCTTCTTCAAAAGCTCAGAAGCAATGAAAAAGCCCTCCTCCTTATTCCTGAAACAAGTTTTAAAAGTTAAATATTATAAGAAAGTACAAGAATCCTATATCAACTTTCAATGGCTAACCACAACAAAATATTGAAACCTCAGTAACTCCAAGACAATTGTCTGTATAGAACCCTGTCTTTGTATCACCACTTCTAGCAGATGAGGATAGTGAGCAAGATTTCGGAGAGTTGACAAAACATGCTTTAAAACCTCTTGATCAGGGATACTCCTGCTGATTAATCGAATAAGCCGCAGCAAGGTGTCAATGGCCCCAGCAGCCACAAGTTCTTCACAACATCTCTGAGAATGCCATGTTGCCAAATCTGCAAAAAAAATAATATAGCTAGTCAGAATTTGTTGAATGTAAATAATATAGGATTTTTTTATGTCTCGGGTCACCTAAATACATTCTAAATATCCACTTTTATATGCCTTGCAAAATAGAATCGGAGCACAAATCTAAAGAAACTAAACTGCATGCTTCACAAGCCATCTACTTAGTTAAAATTTTTAAAAGATATAGTTCTCACCCAATGTTGAACAAGTATGAAGAATGTCACTAAGACTCTTCATACTAAGTAGCTCTGAAAGCGCTGCCAGGAGTCTGTTAATGAGACGCTTGCTGTCATCCACATTTTTGGAAGACTCTTGAAGTCTTGAGCGCAAATCCATTAATTGTTTTGTTGACTGCTGACGTGCAACGTAACCTTTCCAGTGGGACTACAAAATTTATGATAAAAAAAGATAAAGGCAGATTAGCAAATAGGAAAAAACTAAACAGACTAAAATTCAGGCTCCAGTTGCAATCAGAACCAGCAGAATCATAACAAATAAGCACTTGTAACTTGTAAGACACTTTAGGATAAACTAAAAATCAAGTGAAGGGGAAAAAAGAACAAACTTTTGTCGTAGTTAGTTCAACCCCATTACCCAACTTTCATGTTACCCACACAAAAAGAGCAACCTGGTGCAATAAAACCCGTGGAAGAGTCCAGAAAGGAAGATCAATCACATGACAATAACTCAAACCATTGCTACTTCGTTCGCTTATTTAAGGGAGAAAGGGAACATCTGTTTTAGGGAAGCTATATAAAATTTCTGTGAAAGTACGATGTAAATTCAGAAATCAGCAGTCAAACAGAATACACGAGAACTACAGTGGGGTATATGATGATAAGATGATAACTATTAATATACAATACCTGTATGACAACGATATGATGCCTATAAACAACGGCCTTTTGCCTAGCTACCCACCCACGAATGTGGGACTGTATAACGATTGCAGACTTTGTCATCAATTTATGTAACAAGAAATGCTTCCACCATCGTTGCAATTTCACTACTTGAAACAAGAATAGTTCCAACTGAAAACTACAAAAGCCAGTTGGTTTTGAAATGCATCCAGCAGCAACTGCACGCAGCTTAGAAGCACTGCCTACATCATAATAAGACAAAACAAAAGTATACACTATGCTGAGTAAATTTGAAAAAATAATTAAATCACCCAATTACAAGCTCAATGAAATAAAATATAAAACAATGAAAGTAAGGAAACAGAATACCTAATATCAAATTTCGAGTTAAATGCCCCCTAATATAGCGCTGGAGCTCCAATGCAGCATACTCCTGGCAGTTACGAACCTTCAGTATTAAATATGAGCAAACAAATAAAAGGCAAATACAACTCTAATCAAAAGCAAATATACATCACAAATTATTTGGAGCTTTAAGGCAACCCTACTCAAATTGATTGTAGCTCAATTAACTAGCTAGTTTGAAATAATTAGTCTGTGTTAGAGAGTTAGGATGTGAGTCGTGATAAACCATAACAAATTTCGACCTCTAGACATAAATTTTCTCCCCATCACATTTAGTGTTTCTTAGAATTTGTGGTTGGGCCTAACACAACCCCACAAAACCGGCTTGTACGGTGATGAGTGCTCTTCCTATCTATCCAATGTGGGACTTGTGGTTGGGCCAGCACTATTGGGCTTGGTGCGTGGATAGTTAGGTAGCCCGAATCGATAGGCTTTGACACCATGTTGAAATTTGGGCCTATTAGTCTTGTAAGGTGAGGAGTGCTCTTATCAAGAGTCATATCTATCTAATGTGGGACTTGGGATTTTTCCCAATAGTGATAAACCATAGCATATCATATACAGAAGTCATATCTGCTATAGTTATTACTACATCTATAAATCGTTATAAGTGTATTACCTTACTCAAAATTACCATTAGCTAATAAACAGACAAACAAAAGAACGGAAGAGTATTATATCATGATTTTTTTGGACAGAAAGTAGCATATATTGATAACAAATAGAATATCATACTTCCATGACATTAATATTCTGTATCTCAACTATGGCCTTCCGTCTGGCTATCCACCCACGAGTACAAGATTGAATTATGATGGCCGATCTAGTCATTAATTTAAGCAACAAGAGACCCTTCCACCACCGTTGCAATTTCACTACTGCGAACATGAATGCTTCAAGTTGGAAACTACATAAGCCAGCTGGTCTTGAAATGCAACTACCAGTATCAGCTGAACGTAACCTGGAAGCACTACCTATACCACAACATGAGATAATAATGTTGGCAGGATATTATGAGACCACAATTAAAGAGAAATTAGATTTGCAAATACTAAACTACCAAATAATAACCTAATATCCGATTTCGGGTTAAATGTCCCCTGATGAAGCGCTGGATCTCCAGTGCAGCATCTTTCTGACAATTGAGTGTCTTCTGACATTTCAAACTTCGACTGACACTCTGGATCTTTACTATAGCATCTCTTTGAAACAAGAAATTCCGTTTCACAAGCCAACCACGGCAATGCCTCTGGAATCATTCAAATTGCAAACAACATATTATTCTAAAAGTAAAACCTCAGAAAATGCAAGGCATTTCTCTAAAATTTCGAAAACCTGACTAGAATGATAACTGAATTAGTAATTTCACAGAATAAACATAAATGGGGAAAGTCCAACAAAGAGCTGATTTGGGACTCCATGTTGACAAATATTCATTCTAACATATGCATAACTAACATTCAGTGGCTAAAAATTCTAATAAATGTAACACTACAATAACTCATTAATATTTTCGGGCTTTACCAGAAAGTCATACAAAGTATATGCAAAAAGAAACAAGATTATGAACAAAAGAACACAAGCAAATGTCTTACTTGAATCTCAACAATTTGATTCTTAGGAGCACAAGCATTCTTCCGAGCAATCCATCCACGGAAAAAAGATTGAATGACAATAGCAGCCTTAGACATGGTTTTGAAGTTCTGAATAGCAATCACACATCTCCACATTCGAAAATATGATTGAATCTTTATGACAGCTTGAATATAATTTATAAATCGTTTTCTCAATAACCACCTACGGAAATTACATTGAATTTTAGTTGCAAACAAGTGCTCCTTCCTAGTAGACTTGCAGCATATGTAGTTTTTCCAGGCAACCTGAATGCCAATGGCTGCCTTTGTTTTAAGATCAAAGATAAGTTTCTGTTCGGCTGAATGTAGAGTTTTCTGTTTTTGATCTAGCAGATAAATATATCTAGATCGTGCCATCCAACCACGAAGGAATTTCTGAATAGTAGTGGCAGCATTCATAGTATCTGCAGTCAAGAGGTCAGGATTTCTACATACTTGTTGAGACCTCCAATAGAACCAACTCCTCACTGCTTGCTGGATAAGCTGTGCAGATTTTTTCAACCTCAAAAAAGAATGCCTTTGGTAGAAAAGCATGACATACTTCTCGTATACTTCGGATTTCTTCAATATTTCTGTGTGAAATAACACAGGCCAATAAGTAATGAAACATAATACCAATAAATTCATGAGGTTAAATAATAAACTATATACCACTTGAGAAATCATAGATTGGACCGGTAGTGAATATCATGCAGACCGACTCCTGCCTCACTTTCAGCCAAGCTCTGAAAACGGTCTGCAAAAGGGTAACACTATTTAGCATCTTGAGAACCTTGCGGCGTACAACCAGTCCTCGGATATGTGATTGTATTGTTCTTGCAGCATTTTCTGAAAAACAAATTTACCATTGTCAACAAGAAAACAAAAAGTAATTACACAAAAAGTATAGCTTGGAGTTACAATGGGTCAATAAGCTGTAACATAGTGAAAAACAATCATACTTGTGTTGTCAATCACAGATCAAGCAAAATAGTGGTTTGTTCAAAGTATGCTATGCTACAGTTCAATAGCACCAGTATTTGAGACCAACTTTTGTACTAAATTGCAGAACAGTAGCAGTTTGCCTAAATTTTGCTATGCTATCTAGCACCAACATTTGACAAAACAAAAATACCAACCGTTTTTATTAAGCAATGGTCAGGATAAAGAAAAATAAATGCAAGTATGCAAAAACCCATTCAGATCCATCATAAATAAATGCAAATTAGGAATTAATGAGAAAAAAACTAGGGATGGTTTTATTTCAACTTGTTAGTAATTTCCGGCATAAATATCTAGAAAGTAAAAATCCACCATATATAGTATTTTTTTCCTTCCATTTCGTTGCTGTGGTGAATGTTTGTATGGGGACATAGTAGCAAAACAAGTAAGAAAGCCACAATAGGTTTACCTCTTCTAACGGAAGTGTTGCATTCCGTGTTCATAGATGTCTGCAAAATAGAGATAGTTGGCTGCATAATACAGTTTCGATCAGCCATATCTTGCCACCAAGTCTGAATAGCCTTGAATTTTCTTGCGGCATCTATCTTAATAAATCACAAGACTTTGATTAAAAATATATACAAAATGAATCAAGAAAATCAAATACTTGTTTCTTGAATAAGATCGTAACGTTCTTATAATTAATTTAAGATGTTTTGCATCGGGACACAAACGCAGCCAATAAGAGAATATTGCCTAACACACAAAAATGAAGGATAGTACACTATTGCCTATCACAAAATGCGTGAAATGCAAGTAGTCTAGCAACAGTTCCACGATACAAACTATATATAGAGATCAAATATTTCAAAGATAAAGCCCAATTTCAAGTTCAACCAGTCTGTTACTTTTTTAAAAAGTAAACAGAAATAATTAATCTTTTTCGCTTCTATTCTTGAGTCTAGTCATATAAATCCAACTGATACAACTACCATCACAATAAAGCCTTGATAAGGATTCAGAAGTTGGTGACAGTGGCAGAACCATTCAATAAAGGAATTTAGTTTCATAAATGCAAAATTTATTGCATGCGTCAAAATCAAATTCATACATTTATAATACAAGAAATACAAACAAATGACATGCATGTGCATAATAAATAATTAAAGTTCACACCACCAAAGAGTCGACAACAAACCTTCATTGTCACCCACATCTGAATCATAAGGTTTTTGTGCTGATTCAGAACGGGAATGACACTGTACCGTCCTCAAGTTCCTGCGATTTGTGTTTTGGCAGTCATAACCCAATAGCTTATGAAAATTTAAGTTATCCTGGAACAAAGAAAGTGAAATTTTAACATAATTTCTAGAATATGACAGTATCATGACAATAATTTTGGTTCTGCTTACCACTTTTTCCTTGACAAATAACTGGCTTGCCAGGAAAACAACCAATATCACCACACTTCGATCGCTGCAAGCACCATTATATTGAAGTAGCTCACTAATCTGAAGTACCTATAGAATAATAAACCGAAATTCCATCATCCTACTAATAGTTGAGGACTGATAGTAACATAACTTCAAATTTACTGAACTTGCATTGTATTATTTTTGTAAGGTGCATTCTTGGTGAATTATGAACTTTCAAGTGTAAGGGGAGTGCAATTTGGCACATAAAATAGGTTATAAGTTAAATCAAATGACAAAGTACATACACAATTCTTCTTTACTATAGGTTATATACTACCATAATGATTACATATTTTGATGCAATTTCAAAATGCTCGTCAATTTTATTTCACCAATCTAGTTCTATTTCAACCTTGAAAAGGATTCAACGCTGAATATATGTGACTCTCATGCATAAATAATAAATAAATAAAGAAGTACAGAATGTTTTGGAGTTGTTTAGAATAGATTTAGAACCAGACATGACAGAAGTTGAATCTGCATGGGCAGAAGTGATTAGATCAAAATCATAGATTATAGCTTATTTGGACATGCCTGGTGACCTAAGAATTTAAGCAAGTGTTTGGTAAATGTTCCAAAAATAGCTTAGGACCAACGGGCTTATTTCAATAATCTTCTTAGATAACCCTATTGTTAATAAAAAATTCAGGTTTTCACCATAAGAGAGTGTGTGTGTTTAATAAACGCCTGATCTAATTGTATAAATCAGTCATCGGATGAGTCAGTTGGGGCAACTTGAGAACCGTTTACTAGATTGTTGATTAACCTAGCTGCGACACTATTTATTTTATAGGCTATTATGGGGACCTTGTGAAAGTAACCAAAAAAAAAAAACTTGCGCACATATCACAATTTATTTTCATAAACTCTTCCAAATATTTACGCAAATGCTCGTGTCATAAGATACGCCCAAATAAACTCACCACACCCACTTAATTATGTTGGTAATCTCCCATCCCACAACTACGGAGATGACCACTCCTCCTTAATCAGCCCAGAGTTTGATAATTCAAAACCAATTCTTGTAGTCAGACTTTATTTTATTTCTAGCAGATACTTTTTAAAACTTGTGATTTTGTCAAGGTTCAATCCCAATAAATGGTCTATATGAGTGCGTTAGATATAAAAAAATTCAATTTGTATCCCTCGAGAACAGGGGCATTTTGTGGTTCTACCTTAATGGGTTTGAAACAGGACACTACATCAATAACAATGTGTTGCTATCAGTACTACCAATATATGAGATGTGAATCATGTGATCATGTCTTGACAATAATTCCATCATATGCATGCAAGTTAGCACAAATTAGGGTATTTACCTCAGGAAAATTCCCCAGTAACGTGGTCAATTTCTGGGACAATATGAAATTGTACAGTGCATCTGAATACTCATTCACTGACATAATCGATGTCTTGCCACTTTTTTCATAAAATTCCTGTAAAAGAATTGAGAATTAAAGCTAACAAACAAGAAATAATTATCAGCAATGAGAAGGGATCTAAAGAATTTTAAGACCTTCAACGAACAGACATTGTGAAGTTCCTTCTGGAAGTAATAATCAAGTAAGCACCAGATTGCTTTGCCATCAACAAGGGAGTGAAACTTGTCAACTGGGCAGTTATAATGGTCACAAACAGCCTGCAAAAAATAAGTGGCTAACGTTAATTGCAGAAAAGATCAAGAAATAATTTTTGCAACCAAAGTTGAAAGAAAGTGTAACACACTAATAAAAAAAAGTGAATAAGTGGCTAACATTAATTGCAGAAAAGATCAAGAAATAATTTTTGCAACCAAATTTGAAAGAAAGTGTCACAGAACAAAAGGAAGTCAGTAACAGTTTAGAATAAGAAAGACAATCTATGCAACCGTTAAGATAAAACTACAAGAAACATCATGTTCAAAAAAAATTATATGGCATAAAGAATATTACTAATGAACCTCTTGTATTAAAACATCTAGTAAAATTACTATTACTATGCATTCTATAATCGCGCTTTACTAATTCTCATATCATACCATAAGCTGTCGGCGGTAGAGTGAATTGTGTGTGGGTATTGGGAAGCTTAGAAAGCATACATTTTTATAAATTGAATTAACAATTCACGGCATTGTCTATTTTTGAAGGAAATCTACAGGGTAGATGAAAAGATACTTGGATTGTACCTGAATCCATTTCAAAAGCAATTCCAGAGAACTAGAATTTGCACCGGTCATGAGTTCCTGTAAGGTAGTAAAGAAAATCAAAACTCAAGTATAAAAAGAAGATACGAGCTTTGAGAAAACAAGTAGAGCATAGATTCTGCTATAACAATTAAATCAAAACACAACATGGAAAATACCGTGCCAAATCCGCAAATTTTTGAAATTTCCCCAACTAAACTTGTTTTATCAACCAACAAAGGTAGCTGCAATTCCAATTAAACGGGAAATTGTGTTACTAACCAGGTTACAAGTTAAAAATAATCAAGTCCAAAGGTAATTATATTACAGAAACTAAAAAATAAGGTAAAATAGAGCTCAAACCTGCAAGTGAACGAACATATTCCAGAGTAAAGAAATTGTGAGTTCTTTGTCTCCATTAACAATATCATCTGCTACAATCATTGTGTCATCTTCATCAAGTAGTGAGACCCCGGCTAGTCTAAGATATTGTAGGGCAACACCACTGTTTACCATATTTTTCTTACGGGTGTCAGAAGGAACTGCAATTTTCTGTTCATACAATGACATTGAATCAAAATTCTAAAGTAATTGGACTATCCAGAAATATATTAAAATTGGGGTTGGGTATAATACCTTGAGTACAGAAGAATTATTTTGCAAGAGATGAATAGCTCTACACAATTTTAGCCCATCTTGGAGATCTATAAATAAATCTCTGACTCGGAAATCATACTCAACAAGAGGTCCCTACAAAATCATAAAACAATCAGATTAAAATTTATGTAAAACATATCTAGAACTTGATAAGATGTTCATCTTCACAAACGACAGCATAAACATTAAAGTGGATCGTCTACTATCGTCATAATAGACCAAGACCTCCTCAACAAAAGATGTTGCAGATATGCAGATGCTAGCTTATTTGTTCTCATACTAACATACAACGTGACACAAGTAAATGAGCACAACACATAGAAGATATACGAACCTGTTGGTGAGATAGTTTGTAACCTAAAATAACCAGATGCGTTAGAAGATTGCCTTCTCCGCGCATTACATCAGATGACAGAAATTCTAATTGTGCAATCAAAAGGAGAGAAAGTCAGCCTTAAACTGTAGAAACAGCTGTCACAAAAATATTAACCACACCTAAATCAACAACAAATACTTACCCTGGATCACTTGACTGCTTGCTTTAACCCAGGATTCTGCTTTGAATAATAAAGGGGAACCACCGTCCAGTCCGTCAATACCATACTCAATCGGGAGGCAACTTTGACACTTAGCTTTATCAAGTATAAGTACAAGCAACAATATTCTCTTCAAAATCACATTCCCCAAATTTTCATAGTAACCAGACCTATAAACTCCTTCAACCATCTTGTTATATGCATATGATTTTGCGAAACCCTCGTGTGTAAAAAACAGTTTATCAATGACCATTTTTAGAAATATAACATCTTTGTCAGAATCACCATCCCCGTTTGACACTAAAGAGTCCCCACCGAAAATTATATATAAACCAATTCGCAGCCAACTTGGATTATAACACATGAGGACTTTTATGGCCTTATCCTTCAACCCTAAATCCGTCACTATCGGGCAATGTGCCTTCATATTTAGCCTTCCTTCATCAATCGTCTGATAAACGAAACAACATAAATAAAAATGTGTGTCAGATTCAACAAATACTCCATCTGTTTCAAAATTTCAAGCAAAACAAATACGCGATAATTCAAATTTCAAGCAAAACATGTGGACGAGCGAACACAAACCTTAGTGACTTGATTCATGACATGGAAAATATCTTCACAAGTTCCGAGACTTAAATAAACACTCATCCGCTGCTTAAAATCATCGAAGCTACATACATCCTTCAAAGAATCCTTCAATCGCAAAAACGATGAATTCTGCAACTCCACAGCAGACACATTCTCCTTACCAAAACGCGACGAAGAAGCTGTTGTCGTCATCTTCCTCTGTCGTTTGGGAGTTCTCCAAGTAGAATCAACTCCAACTGAATTTCCCTGAACATTATCACGTTTCCCCTTACTCGTCACCGGAGAAGCATCGGCGATCTGACTTCCACCGGCGACTGAAACATGGCAACCGCAAGAAGCAGGTGATTCGAGAAGGAAATTAAGCCAAACAGTGAGCGATTTGGCTAACGATTTAAGCGATTGTTGTTTTTTGATTTGTTCGATTCTGGAGGAGTGAGAGTGTTCAAGTTGAAATGCTTTGAGTTTCTTTGAAGCAGTTGAAATGCTTTGATTTTCTTTGAGTCTCGGCCTCCTCGGGAGTGTTGTGGTGTGTTTGGATTTGGAAGCGGTGAAGAATTGAGTTTGAGGAGATTGTTGTTGAGAGAGAAAAGAAGAAGAAGCGCGTTTGGGGGTTTTGAAGTTTGAAATGTCTTTGAGAAGTGAAGAAGAGCGAAAGGGTGAAGGTGATGGACATGGAAGCTCGTTGTTGTTGTTACCTTCTTCCATTGATTGTTCCAATCTGGAAGAAGAAGATTCAAGTTTTGGTATTGTTCAGTTCTGAGGTGTTTTGAATTTCGAATTTCAAATGGTGTGTGTTTGTGTGGAGGAAAGCGGGTAGATACGTTAACCTTTTCTTTTTCTTCAAAAAAAATAATCAAAAGGATCGGAAATATATCCAACTCTTTGTTTTATTTAGAAATTTAACCTAATCTGATGGTTCATAAAATGTGGGTTAATGATCTGATCAAAAACACAATAAAAATCAAAGAATTATTACATGCAGTATGGTCATGTATTTGCCTAGAAGTAATCATGTAACAATTAGTCTCAGATAGATAATGGTTAATATAACTCAATGTCATCTCACCCAATGACCACTATCGAAGAGTGAAAATTATACATCCAATTATACATATAGAGCAAGAAAGCCTTCACACGCCATTTTCTATAGTTATTTTTCTCCTCCTCCCCTCCGGCTGCATTTTCCAAGTAAATTACCTTTCTAGATGCTCCTCAAATAAGGACTTCAGCCATGGAATACTTAGGGCCGTCCCGGTTAAATTGGAGGCAATGCACATAAAACTCAAAAATAAAATCATCAATTATTTAGTGCAAATTATATCTAAAGTGTGGTTCATGTTGCTTAAAAAAAAAAGTGTATTAGTCTTTGCTATTTAAATATAGTGACAAACTAATACTACTATCGAAAAATAGTAACAAATTAATATTAACATGCATGATTAAACTTAAACCAATAGAAAAAATACTAATTATTTAAAGAACTTAATTTGTGTTATTAATACACAAAAATACAATGATTTGTTTTTGAAAAAAAAAAATGAATATATTAAACCAACCAAGCAATCTCCTTAGCATATGACATGTCAAAAAGATGCCGAAAATACAGTTACAATGTCAAAATATGAAACAAATAATAAAATCAGCTAATGCCCGAACAAGCATTGCCACCATCTATGAATACATGCATATACGTTAACAACCTTTGCCTTCAGCCACCCATAAGAAATCCTCTCTAATTTGTCGAGAAGCTGAGGGATTGAATTTTCCTTATTATTAAAAAATTTGTCATTCCTTTTATTCCAAACTAGCGAAAAGACGCGCACTCACGTGTCCGTATTTCTGATTTTTATATTGCACTAACGTTTGAAAATTATTTACGGTGTTTTTTTTATGAAATTTTGATTTTGATTAAAACTAAAAATATAAATAAATGTTTGTTGCTTTCAAGTTATAACAAACCAAACTAATTATGATTATTTATTGCAATGACACTAACAATATAACAAAAAAATATAATCTAAATTCTTTTTTTTAATGACACCAACAACGATCTTTATTATAGAAAAATTTGTTTAAGGGTATAATTGGGATAATGAAAAGTAAATATAAATATATTCATTTAGTTTGTTACACTTTTTAAATGATATAGGAAAAAATCATTATTGCATATATATTGTGTTTTTAAGAAATGATTATTGCATATTGATGTGTAGATTTGAGTGCCATAAAAATCATATATATTTTATGTTTTTGTGTCTAATATTAATTACGATTTGTAAGTTATATCTTTGTGAGATGCCAACATCTATATGAAATATTAATTGATAATGTATATAGTAATTAGTAACTCCTCAAACATATCCCAAAACAAACACATTAGCGCAATAACAAAATAAAAGAGTGGACACACTAGTAATAATAATGATGAAAAACCGAATGAAATGGATGCATCACTGCAAGTGTGTACCTCAAACTAACATTCAGCCTGTATAATAAAATTCGTATTTTTCCTGAGATAAGGGTTAATGGAAAAATAACTGCAGAAAGTCGCCAGCTCTTGTCAATTGGCATTGCATGTACACCCTACAAAACTTGGCATGGAAAACTTGAAAGTCACCGCAGGAGTATCGCCGATTCACCCATGTAAGAACGGTTGCCGTGAGTCCATATTGAGATGCTTTTTCTTTATCTGTTTCTCCAATTGAACTTCAAAGTATATGACCAAGAACCATAAAAACCATTACCAATCAGCAAATTAACAATGCGCTGCAGCTAGTGAATAGCGTGATATTGTGCTGATATCCTCCTTGGAGGCAATTTGCGCAGGATGTAGAGCACTAAAGCTGAAGGCAGGACCTCGACCAGCTGTATTTTGAAACTTGAAAGTCAATGCCAGATTCCAAGAAAGTGAGAAACTCAAAATTATAGTGACTATCAACAAAAAGGAATACTCGAGCAATTTACCATGTAGTAAACCAAGTCTAAAATAGGATGATCCAAAACATCAAGAGACGTGTCTGAATCAAATGCCGACAAAAAACCCTGCATATACTTATACATCAAAAGTATGATTAAGAAAGAAAATATTTTGTTTGAATAATAATAATAATAGTAATAATATACAAACAGTTGTTCTGTTTTAATGGTAAAACTTTAGTTCATGTGTCGTGACAAAGGCTTAAAGCCTCTGCCTTCCCATTTCCCTAAAAAACATCTATACAAAGGAATTTACTTTAAATTTGATCACTCTTACCATGACAACCACCTAAATTCTTCTATTGTGCTCTTATATTCTCCTCTAGCTACTTTTCAAACTAATTGCTTATAACCACATTTGTCAGTGCTGCATTTCAAACCCATATTATATGATTTTCACATCTAAACTTATTTGTGTCACCTTTAGATTCATAGGGAACAAATTTATCGATGCATTTACAGTCTTCTATAATGACTTAAATTGGATTAGTTTCTAACTTATCAGAGCTTCTCAATTAAAATAAGATGTCATTTTTTTACTTGTACCGTGTACGTACCCCACTTAGTAGGAAAAGGATTGGTTGTTGTTGTTGTTAAAAACAACAACAACAAATTAAAATTAGCTTCTTTATCCCGATTATAGAAAAGTTAAATGGGAGAATTTCTGAAAAATCGGGATAAAGAAGCTAATTTTATGTTCTATCAGAAACTATTGTTTTAAAAGCTCATAATTATTGCAAGATGCTTTTAACATTTTTTTCCTTAATTGCTTGTGGATAAGTTTATCCAAACTGTGACTCTAAAAAAAGTTTATCCAAACTGGCTCTATTTGTACAAGTCAATTATTAGTGTCAAAAGAAAAAACTAATTTTTCATTAACCAGATAGCAAATTTTTACAACTACTAAGAATATATGAAATTTATATTGCTGCAACCAGAGGGGAGAAGACCACCATATTAATGGCATAACATAATAACAGGGTATGATATGTCTTTGACAAGCAGACAAGAATTATAGTTATACTCGGTGACATATTTACACATACAAATTAACTTAAGAAAATGTTTGATGAAATACTAAAAAGATAGCTATAATAACAAAGGCAAAGAAGTTACCATAACACATCGTATTAGAAAACAGGTGAAACAGATGGCTGTAATAGATCCGACCTGTAATACACATCCCATGTTACATGAATACAAGTAATATTGAGATAACAGTTCATTTTGTTATATGTTTGGAACAGAACAGAAGATGAAAAGCAAAATGGAGGTAAAAGAGTACATGTGGTTTATCCTTTAAATATGGCAATGGACAAAGGCAGGAGAGAAACAAATAATGAAGGTAGGATGTTAGGAACCCAGAAATTGTATTGAAAAGAAAGAATACTTTTATTAAGAAAATATGAAAGAACAGGAGAGAAAACTCTCCTCCAAGGTTTCGCTTCAACAACAAAGCCTATGCTCTATTCACAAAGTGTTGAGAAATCTGAATCAATCCCATCTGTCCTCCTACTAGAGGATAATTTAGATAATGGTCTCCTCATTCACGGCCAAAACAGACAGTTGACATCTAAACATCTACAGAACATTTAAATAGTAGTTATCTTTCATATTGAATTCACATGACGCCATTTTGGACTTATTGCAAATCCAAAAAATTCAATCCTTTCCTACTTTAAGAGCAATGACTAATCCAGAAAAATACTCTGGCATGCCATTTGCCAAAACTTGTGTGTTTTTGAAAGAACCATAAAGTAAAATAATAGAAATGAGGACATATGAAAAGTGAATAATCATTTTCTATTGAAACATTCACACATGCCAAATTGGAAACATACGGAAAAGTGCTAAAATATCACGGGGAACCCAAATTTAATAAGAAAGGAACGTATTACAGAAGAAGGGGGGTGGGGGTAATAAAGTGAGACTCAAATGAGCTTTTCAGTATTGTGGCGGAACATGATTGCACGGTAACATAATATCAAGTAGGCACACTGAGAAGAAAGTGCTCATACCTCATGAAGTTTCTTCCTTCTCCCTTTAGATTCAATCGGGAAATGCCTCAGCATGCAAAATAATCTAGAAACATTTAATATGTACAAGGCATTAATAAGGAGACGGTCCATGTCAACCATGAATTAATAGAGAATATATGAGAGACACTGCAGAGATATTTCAATATTTCATAGACCATTGCAAGTGAGATAAGATGCAGAAGCCTCACCTTCCTCCGTATAGTAAAAAGCCTAGTGCAGCCACAAATGACACACCTGAATAAGGAAAAGAAAATTTCATTTAAAGAAAATCTATGCATACACAACAATGTATAATTTTAAGGTGGAAAAATTCACACCTAAACAGTAAGCTCTCAGGTGTATGAAACGTAAAACACTAAACAGTCTTTGATTATAAAGCTAACCTCCAATAAATATCTTTCCAAAGAACTCCACGACGCTGTTGTCATCTATCCAGAGGTATATCCAAATACAAATCTAAGTCCAAAACCACACTTTAGTATTATGAATTTATGATCATTGATGTCAACTATCAAAGCAAGTGTTCCTTTTTGCTTTGAATCAATGAGAGGTCTATGCCTAGATTGATATGCATCTTGAAGAAACCGGGTATAAGTAAATTGAAATTACAGTGTAAAAGGGAAATTGAATTGCCTGCTTTTAAAACCAATAGTTTTTAAAACAAATAAGTCATGGTTGAACATTCAGTAGTCGTGACTAGTCATGATACTTCTAGAGAAATTCAAATCAATATACACAAGTTTCTGAGAATTTAACAAGCCATGATACTTCTAGAGACCAGAAGATCTTTACTTGAAAGTTAAAACTGCCTTATTTTCATGTACATACTAGTCACGGCTACTTATCCATTCCAGAAAAGGTGGTTGATGAGTGGAGACAGACACCCAGATGTTGATGATATTATAGGTTGTAAAATGACAAGCTGCCACATGAAGCCATCTGGCAAACATCATGGGATATCAAAAACCAAATTAAGAGCAATTGTGCATGAAAGAAAAAAGGAATGTGTAGGAAAATACAATACAATATTTCAAAGTTCAGAGAGGGATTTCGGGATGAACAGTTATGGAGCAAGTGCAACCATATTGCAGTTGGAGAGACGCCATTGTACTATAGGAATGCATTGGGATGAAAATTAAAACTAGGAAGTACAACATGCCAAAATAGTCCATTCAAAAAAACCTTCCAAAATAGTGCCAGCAGCTAGTGTATGTTTGGTTCCACTTTTGGAGGAGAAAAAATTGATTCTAGAGGTATAGAATTGATTTTAACATGTTAGGGTGATGCCAACTAGAATGTACATTTGCTTCTAAAATTGATTCTAACTTTAAGTTGAGATTTGTAGTTTTTGACTACATGATTTTTACATTCAATTTTTTGTTCAAGTTGCTTTTATGGAGATGTATGCCATCCAAAGTTATCCAAACATAAACCACTTTACTTTCAACTCACTTTAAACAAAAACCAATTCTTTCAAATTCAGAACCAAAACTACAGTGTAATTGTGTGGCAGAAGAAAATGAGATATACCTGGATAATATACAAGGCAGCATTTATTGAAATATAAATTATCTTGAGCATATCAGTTGGTAAACTCCTTGCCTGCTCAGTCAATCGAATAAAATTAAATAATTTCCTGATAAAAGAAGTCAAAAGAATCAAAGCCCAATAAAAGAAAAAATCCATACAGTTAAAGGTGTTTGGATAAACATCTCAATTTGTAACTTATAGGTTTAAAGCATAAGTGCTTAATTTGAAACTTATAGCATAAGCGCTTATGAACAAGCTATTTCTTTGACAGGAGGTAAAAGCAAGTTAAACTGTTTTCGTTTAAGTTGTTTTCATGAGCTATCTTAGAGAGCTTATGAAAATAAGTTGAAACCAACTTATGAGCATGTCATGTCATAAATAGTTTTTAGAAGTTTTCCCAAACAGTCTCACAGGTGCTTGTGTCGGGAGATAAGCTGAAATAAGTGAATTGAAACAAACTTAAAATTGATAAAAAAAAAAAGAAGTTAGACTTGCCTGATGATAAATTTCAGCCCAAAAAAGGACTAGAAGAGTATATGTTGAGAAAAAGAGTAGTCCTGGAAGATCTAATAGCACTAAAACGAAGACCTAATTGAACAAACAAAGCAAAACTGAGTATGTATATACCAAGGTCACGATACCATGATAATAGTAAAATTAATATGAATGAACCTTAGGATGCAAAAGAAAAACTAGGGTGTGCAATCCAAAAACCAGAGCACGAACTGCAAGCAATATTAAAATAAGAAAATGAGAATGGTGAAACAAGCATATAAATAAGGAGGATTGAAATTTGTATACCTCCGTTGACAATGAAATTCATGAGATGAAAGATTTTCTGCGTAGTCCATCCATATTCAGGTACTCTAAGTTCAATTCTGACCAATTGAAACTGCAGCATGAGACAGTGTTAGCAAATGGAGGAGGTGTGAAAATGAAAAAGAAAATAGTGAAAGTAGTTAGTTAGTTAGTTACAAGAGCAACCAAAGAGACAAGAGCATAAGCAGAAGAGATGAAGTAGAAAATAGATGATTGCCAAGAAGTAGTTGCAGCAATCTCCTCCTTCATGCTGCTTAGTTGCACCAAGTTCCTCATTGTTGAGATTCTAGATTTTAGAGAGAGAGAGAGAGAGAGAGAGAGAGGGGAAGGTTGGCGTTGGCGGGGTTATAGACTTACCAGACAGTCCACATAGATTGAGACACGACCCCCGGCTTACGCCCGCGCTCTTTGTCTCTCAACTAATCTTCTTCCCACTTCAATTCAATGATCCAATCGGACACACATAGGAAAAAATGGTTCTTCCTTATTTTAGTATTTTAACTGATTTGGCAAATATTCTCTTTTTGTATGTAACAATAGTGCTATATTTGTTTTTCATTGATTATTATTCATTTATTGTATAACCAAATAAAATATCGGCGACTGTTTGTTACATCAAATAATTCTTTTTCTTTTTTTTAGATTACATGTGAATATATATCGAATCTCGTATTATCGCAATCGCAAAAGTTGCCGCTACTAGAAAATCAATCGCAATCACATATCTTAATTCAATGGCATAGCACTATTTCATATTAACCCTATGGCGTCAGCGGTTTGGTGATCATTAATTCATCTCACTTTCAAGTCTGACATTCTTTGGTTTCTTCTTTGAAATTTCCTCTTCATCATTGTGCTTTGTCCTTAAGGCTGAAGGTATATATATAATTTGATGCCTTTGTCTCTCAACTAGTGATTTGCAATCGCAGAAAACACTTATATTCTTTAATCGCAAAAACACTACATGAATGTTATATAAGGGTTCGAGAGAGTTCGATATGAAAGGGTGTATGCGGCCAAGAGAAAGCACAGGTTCGATTGTTTTCTTTTATTATACCTAGTGATTTTATTAAATACGGTTTTTCTCTCCTCATTGTGAGAGTTTTGGTTTTTCTCTCCTTGTTGTCAGAGTTTGGTTTTTCTCTCCTTATTGTGAGAGTTTTGGTTTTTCTCTCCCCGTTGTGATCAAACTACAATATATGTTTTACCATGGATTTTGAAGACCATACTATATTGAGTTGAAACATCAGAGGTGCTCTTAGTCTTGAGGGTCGCCGACATGCTAAGGAATTGGTAAGGAAACATCATCCTCTTTTTTTTTTATCATGGAAACTCATGTCCCTTCTCAAAAGCATCACTATTTTGGAATCGTTTGGGTTATGAGATATGTGCTCTCTCTGAAGTGTATGGTCATTCGGGAGGTATTTGGGTGCTGAAAAGTAAAGGTTGTGATTATGATATTACTATGATAGATGTCTACTTTCAAGCGGTCACCATTTGCATTAAAAAGGCTGATTGTATGTGGTTTTGCTCTGTTATCTATGGTAGCCCTCAACTAGTTAATCGTGAAAAATTATGGAGTTATCTTATTTCTATTCGTGAAGATATTTTGAGTCTTTGGGTTATGATAGGAGATTTTAACGAAGTCCTTCATCCCTCTGAGATGAATGGGGGCATCTTTACAGCTAGACAAGCTGAGAAATTTTCTAATATGATGGAGCAATGTAATCTTATTGACCTTGGAGCTACGGGTAGTACTTATACTTGGACTCGTAAGGAACGAGGGATTCTGAAGGTTGCTAAAAGGTTGGACAGGGCACTTGGTGATTGTGCGTGGCGTACTACTTTTCCAGAAGCTTATGTAGAGAACTTGACATGGAATTATTCCGACCATCACCCTATCCTCTTAAGGGGTATCGGTTTTGTTCCAGCTAAACGTGTGCGACCTTTTCGCTTTCAAGCTGCTTGGCTAACACATAAAGATTTTCCAGAGGTAGTCTATAGAGCTTGGGATAAAGGTGAACATATTTTACCCACGAGTCTTGAGCATGTTCGGTTAGATGCGACTACATTCAACAAAGAGGTGTTTGGTGACATTCACAAAAGGAAGGGTACTCTTGCGGAGAAACTAAAGCAGGTGCAACACATGTTAGAAACGGTCGATTCAACTCACCTCATCATGACCGAGGCATCACTCCAAAAAGAATATAATGATGTTTTGAAACAGGAAGGAATCCTTTGGTACCAAAAGTCGAGGGAGAATTGGGTGAAACTGGGAGCCGTAACACGAGTTTTTTCCACACTCAGACACTAGTGAGGAGAAAGCAAAATAAGATCCAAGGTCTCTTTCTTGAAAATGGTCAAT
>Ga0315915_1001899_pt1 | contig 25919 bp, 14 predicted proteins | sample MpolbnodulesMG_FD_207738 | JGI IMG/M metagenome (GOLD analysis project Ga0315915, IMG submission 207738) | Medicago polymorpha root nodule microbial communities from Los Angeles, California, United States - branched nodules | ecosystem: Host-associated > Plants > Roots > Nodule | place: USA...
GGGTTGTATTGTGTTTTCAAAAACTTAAGAGGTGATTTTGCGAAACACCCTTTGTCATCCACAAGTCTAGTTGGACATGAAATTACTCCTGACAATGAAGTTAATGAAGAAGGGGAATTTGTTAACTTTGCATTACTAGCAAATTCAGAACCAATCAACTATGAAATAACAATGACTGAAAAGGTGTGGAAGAATGCTATGATTGAAGAACTAAATACAATAAATAGAAACAATACTTGGGAACTTACCAATTTACCTGCTAGCAAGAAGGTCATTGTTGTGAAATAGATTTTCACATTATAACTAAAGCCAAATGGTGAAGTAGCTAAACACAAAGCAAAGCTAGTGGCAAGGGGGTTCATGCAGAAGGCTGGAATGTATTACTTTGAAGTATATGTTAATGTAGCAAGATTAGAGACTATGATATTGATAGTTGCCATAACTTGTGGAAGAAATTAAAATATTTATCATCTAGATGTAAAATCTGCTTTCTGGAATGGTCCACTAGATGAAGTAGTATATGTAACACATCCATCATGTTTCAAAATCAAAGGGAAGGAAGATATGGTGTATAGATTACACAAAGCTCTTTATGGACTAAAACAAGCACCAAGAGCATGGAATAAGAGGATTGACAGCTTCCTTGTGCAACAAGAATTTGTAAAATGCAAGTCTGAGTATGGTGTCTATGTGAAGAAAGGAATAGAAGGTAATCAAATACTCATTTGTTTATATGTTGATGACTTGATTGTAGCTGGTAGTGATGTGAATGAGATCGGAGCATTCAAATGCCAAATGATGAAGAGTTTGAGATGACAAATTTAGGCAAGCTGACATATTTTCTTAGCATGGAGTTCACTGAGATTTCTGAAGGTATGGTCATGCATCAAATGAAGTATGAATCTGATATATTGAAGAGGTTCAATATGGTGAGCTGTAACTCATCATCATCACCTGATGAGAATAATTTGAAACTGGTGATTAAGGAAGAAGAAGAACTAGTAGATCCTACATTGTTTAAGCAGATTGTGGGATCACTAAGGTATTTGTGCAATAGTTGACCTAATATTGCATATGCAGTTAGTATAATTAGTAGATTCATGAGTGAACCAAGAGCATCTCATCTGCTAGCAGCTAAAAGAGTGATAAGATAGATCAATGCAACACTAAAGTTTGACATTTTGTTTCCTAACTGTCTAGATGAAAACTCTATGGAATTAATAGCTTATTCTGATGCAGATTGGTGTGTGGATTAGGATAGGAAGAGCACCTCAAGTTACCTATTTAAGTTTCTAAATGCTCTAATTTCATGGTGTGTTAAGAAGCAACCAGTTGTAGCACTGTCAACTTGTGAATCTGAATACATTGTAGAATGTATGGCAGCTTGTCAAGCAGTTTGGCTTGAAACTATCCTCAGGGAGATGGAAATAGAGGTTATATCAGACCTATAACATTGTTCATAGACAACAAATCATCTATAAACTTAGCAAAGAATTCAGTTCTGCATGGAAGGAGCAAGCACATTGAAGCTAAGTTTCACTTTCTTAGGGAACAAATAAACAAGGAAGCATTGAAGATTGTTCATTATTCCCATGAGCTGCAGCTTGCAGATTTGTTCACTAAACCTCTGAAGGTTGAAAAATTCATCAAGCTAAGAAGCTTGATTTGCATGACAAAAGTGGAAATTTGAATTAAGGGAGGATGTTAGTTGTTAATTCAAGTTAGTTAGTGATCTAATCAAGTTTGTTTGGTTAATCACATTAGAAATCTAAGTTAGTTTAGTGTGTTATAAGTTTGTTACAAATTTACTAGATTCTAGCATAAGGTTGTTAGGGTTTGATAGATTACTTGTCTTTCAAGCAAACTTAACAAAACCATGTATATAAGTCTTTCTCATGTGTATTTCACAAATCAATGAAATCACTACTTTCATAATTCTATTCTCCTCATTCATCTATTCTTTCTTTTCTCTCAAATTCAACAAATTCAAAACCTTAAGAAAAACCCTAGCTTGTTCATCAAGCTTAAAGCTGCACTAACAAAACTTAGAGTTGTTAAAAGATGCGCTAAACAATTGTCGATGAATGATTATTATCTCTTGTTAGCGACATATTTGAATCGCAAACAAATTGTGAATGACCAAATAAGATCTATAGTCTAAATCAAATAAACTACTCATTTTATAAACTTTTTCACGAAGAGAACCATACATAATTATAAAAGATCAAAATAAGTCGAACAACGTCCCAACTAAATCGAGATTAACAGGCTTGCAATACACGATGATGGTATTCTCCCAACGCCCAAATGGGGAATATGTTTCTGTATGCAGCATAAGTGACCATACAAGTCTGGTTGGTGACTCCGATTATTTCCTGAAGTGATAAAATATTAACATATTGTGTGTTAGAGACAAAGTGTGTTTCTAAAAATATAAAAATGTGTAAAGAGGAGAAACAAGATTGTTATATAGTCTTTGTCAAAAAAAAGATTGTTACACAGTCAGCAAATAATACCTCTTGTGGAAAGTCACCATTCTCCATTTGGGAATTTATCAAGCATGCAGCTGCCCGGTGTAATGGTGTTGGATCTCTCTTAGCCTGTTTCATTAATTTCAAAATGGATACATTTTACTCTTCTATTATAGAATCAGGATTAGAAATAAGGACGTACTCAGATGCAATGTATATCTAATTTATATACTATGTGTTAGATAATTGAAGCACGGATACAGACACGGACACCAGACACAAACAGATAATGACGCCGACGAGGCTAATAATTTAAGAAAATTACATAATTTAGTGTAATTACAAATGTCGGTGTCGAACCGGTATCGAACACGACACGTGTCGGACACTGGGACACGCATAATCCGAGAAGTGTCCGAGCTTCATATATCATCAATATATGTTGGGTTATGAGGGGAGCCCTAGGACCACCCACATTACGCAAGAACAGCCACAAAGTGAGAAAGATGTACACTACACTTTGTGAGTCCTCTCAAGTTTTCACCCTCCACTTTTTTATCTGTTGTGGGAAATATAACTTACACTTGCACACAACAACCAAATGGAAGCTCAACCTCGACTCTGATACCAGAGTTGGGTCATGGGAGGAGCTCGGAGACCACCCATATTAGGCAATGGGTTTATGCGTCATCTCAAATATAAAATGTTTAATCTCAACTTTTTTTCTATCCTATCTCACACTTGCACACAACAAAACATAATCCAGGGTTAATATTCTTTGAACCTATTTCCTTTTTATAAGGATATCATTTTACTTCTATTATAGAATGAGGATTAGATATCATTAGAAGGATTTTAATCCCTCCTCCCTTCCCCTCCAGAAAAGAATTGAACCAAGAGTGATGTTTTTTTGTTGAAGATGTTCAGAATATCAAGAATATTTTGGAACCTTTTCAATAAAAAAAACTAAAATAAAATGGTCTTCGCCCTCTGCGGGAATGATCAAAAGTTGCAAAGTTTACTTTATACCTGTTCAGCATCAATGAGAGCCAGCATAGCCCACCCAGTGCTTACTACATGGGACCTGTTGCTTTCCAAATTTGAATATACCTGAACAAAAACATTGCTAAAGAAATGACTTGAGAAAGCATTTACATAGTCAAAAGTAATTAAATATTGATGATATATGATACATATTTATAGAATACATTAGAAAGATATAAAATCACTCTTAATTGATTAGTGACAATAAACACTTGTAGATCTTTTAGAATACTTGAGTAGTTAGTAGAACAAACTAATAATTGTTTAGTGACAATAAACACTTGTAGATCTTTTAGAATACTTGAGTAGTTAGTAGAATAAACTAATACTATATTTGTATAAGAAATGTCATGAACATTCTAGAATATATAGTATCTAGGATATGCCTCCCACATCTATAAATAGGCAAACATGTGTACAATTGTATTTATTTAAGCCTTTGAGATGCAATGACAATAATATTGAAGGCTTCACCATATCATATTCTCTCCTCCTACAATGAGCTAATTTCTGATGTGTGTCCTCTTGTCCAATGCTACTAACCACCACTAGAGCTCCCTTAACTATACATTTTCCAACAATGGTATCAGAGTTGCGTTCAATCATTAACTGGGCGTAGCAAAATATGACCTCGTGTCACCAACTATATATTCTACAACATTAATTCTACTAAACTAGAAAACTCAGGTCTATGAATCAAAACAAAAGGAATACATGTAGCCACAAGGCTCTACTCTGTATGAGCCTAATAGCCCGATCATCTTAAGTTCAAGTCCAACTAATGATGGAAACCTATGGAAAATAAGACTCAAATTCAGACAGAGCACAAGTTCAAGCAATAAATTAAAATGGAGACCTGCGACCTCTGATGCTCAACTTGAGAACAAGCCTAGGAAGAAAAATTTAACTACTAGAGCAAGAATGAGTCCTTGTCAAGAATGTACTACATGAGTGACAAGGAGACTCAGAAGTAACTATGAACCATGAATGCTCCTTGTGAGAAATCTTCAACAATATCGACAAGGAGATTCACATGCAACTAAGCAACCAGAGTGGTCCTTGTTAGATGTCTTTAACATGACTAACAAGGAAAATTACTAGAGCAACTAGGGAGCAAGAATGGTCCATGTCAGAAGTCTTCAACAAGACGAAGAAGGAGACCAATAACAAATACTATGACAAGAGGTGACACAAATTTTCTATCATGGTGGAGGTAACACCTGTCAAATTGATCAACTATGAAGAGTCTAATGCAGGAGGAGATGATAGCACAAATCTATGTTTGAGCAACTACATACTACATTTGGAGTTTCGGAAATATGTATCAAGGAGGAGTGTTGAAATTGATACATATTTCTAGAATATTCTAGTTTAAAAAATGACAATTTCTATTAGAGAAAACTATAATATCTTTAAGTTGCTACATGTTTCTAGATTGTTCTATTAATGTCTGTAGTGTAGAAACATCTATAATAATCTAATGTAGAAAAGACAAACAAAGATATAGATTATTCTAGTTTTAGAAACATCTTCAAGCATCTATAAATAGACTTATATGGGTGCAATTGTATTCAAGCCTTTGAGATGCAATGACAATAATATTGAAGGTTTTACCATATCATATTCTCTCATCCTACAATGATTTAGTTATTAATGTGTGTTCTCTTGTCTAATGTTGCTAACCACTCCACGACTATAGCTCCCTTAACTATACATTTTTCAACAAATATTCCCACTTAAGTATTATTCTTAAAACTAATTTGATGCAAAAGTACATTGCCTAAAAGCAACTAGCTAAATTACTCTTTGGAGTTTGGTGTTGAGTGGTCATTTTCAAATCAAACTCAGATATTCTCTGAAAACAATCTGATTAATTAATCGTTAAAAAGATAGTCTATGAAGCACAGATAGTCTTAACTAGGTTTAAGAATGATATGGTGTTGGACACTCGAATGACCAGGGGCATAGCCCTTCAACACCATGTGGTGGCCAAGGCTACTCAAGAAAAATATTTTTCTTGAATGAGTTGGTAAATATTTAGCTATCCTAAACAAATTTATTTGTTAAATTAGCATAAATAATAAAGTAAAAAAATTACTACATGATTGATATATTTATTTGTATTAATTTGACATTTTCGGTCTCAACAACAAATAATGAGTTTCTTGCAAATAATTTATTTGTTTACATTGAAAAAGACATATTATTAATCTATTTAGTATACAATCAATTATGAATAAAATTGGGTTTTTGAAATGCTTTGTGTCCAACTTTTCTAAATAGCTATTGTCAATTTTTATTTTCTTTGTTATTGTTTTATATACATTTCATGTAATAAAAGTTATAGTGATTTTTTTTAACATATTGGTTAAGACTAGGATTAAATTTAATTTTAGTCTCTAGAACACTCACGTTTTTTAAGTTAAGTTCTAAGATTTTGTTTAATTGTAGTCTTTCATTTGTGATTATCGAGATTAAATGCATGACTAAAAACACTCTTTTTCTTTTCTTTTGGTAAAAATTTGAGAGAAAAATTAATTATTTTTAGCGACTACACCTAAAAAGTTATATTTTATCAGACTACAATTACATTTTCTCTTTAAATTTAATATTTTCATTTTAAAAATATTTTATTTTTCTTTAAACTTGGCCCCCGCGTAATATTTTTACTAGCTTCACCGCTGCGTATAACACATGTCAAATAACTCAGACAGGTGTTCCTAAAAACAACAATTTTTTTTCTTTACTTTGACACATCTTGGACACTCCTTGGATGTAACATCGACCCATTTACATTACTAATTAACATTTGTTTTAATTTCTCCTTAAAACAGTTAGAACGATACAAGCCTTTAAAATAACATATTAGCTTTATGGGATGCATAGTCTTATGTAATAGTGATATTGACATTAACAATGGCAAACTTACCTTGTTTTGACTTGACAGATAACTCTCTCCCCAACCACCAGATGGGAGCTGCTTTGACAGCAGAAAGTCACAAGCTTTACGGATGCTTAACGAATTACTGAAACTCTTTCCAGCAGCTATCAGCCCTTTTACCCCGAACCAGGTGCCATAGGTGAAGCAAATCCCCCAAGAACCATACCTGTTTTGCAGCTTTTGGTTATTGGTCACCTAAAGATTGAGTGGAGAAAACAAGAGATGCATCGATGAATAATATAAATCTGTTAGGAGTCCCACGTCGAATAGATAAAATGTTTGACGTGATATTTAAACCAATAGCCTCTCCCATCAAATAGACTAGTATTTTGGGTTTGACTCCTCATGGGCTTAAGTTCTAACAAAATCATAGTTTCCACAACCACAATTGCAGTTACAATTGTACAATTGTGGCGTGGACTACTTCAAACCATTTTAGCCATCTAACATCAATGTCGTGTCATATCTGCGTCTATACTTTTTGTCCAGATCTTCTCATACGAATATAAATTTTCATATCCCACAATGCCCTTATCATCTTGACAATTGAAGAAAATTTTGAGTCTCTCACAAATGTGCATGTAAAGAAGCTCTTACGAATGCATATGGAGCAAATAAAATTTATTTTGCACTGCAAAGTCTGCAATGCACGTTTCTGCGTCCGCAATGACTGCAACTGCAAAGACCATGCTTGAAACCGCGATTTGAAACAATGATATCAATAGAAAATCTTACTAAAAAAGTGGTTTCGGATATGAGGAGCAAACCATGAACCATCTGAAGCTTGAGTATTTTCAATAAAGGCAGCAGCCTTTTCTATACAGCATTGTATTTCTTCTTGTCGATGTCCAGGATATAATGTCCTAAATGTTGCAAGAGCTTGAATTGCTGCTGAGGTACATTCCACATAACTATATATAAAGCAAAGAATACGGAAAAAAAATATTAAAAGTTTGAATTATGTTTGGATAAATGGTAATAAAAAAAAGTATTTGATTGCTTACGGATAATCAATAATGATGTCGCCAAAAGTTTCAGCAGGATTGATTATCTGACAATAGGGAAGGCATTACCAACATTAATATTGATTATACAAGAAGAAATGGTAAATATTAGGATATATATATTAACTATAATTCTAACGGAAATGCTAACCTAGACGTTTAGGGCATATGTTAAGTAACTCAAAGTGAAAATATTTACCATTTATGAAATTTTTAACATATGTCTTAAGGACACAGGTTAACATAATCCTAATTCTAATAGAAAATGTAGAAAACTAAAAGTTATCCCACTAAAACCTCAAGATTGTCCCCGTGAGCTTAACTCGGATGGTAGGGACATTGCATAATTTATGCAGGGGTTGGGGTTCGAACCCCGGACACCCCTTTTCTCCACATTTAATTGTGTGAGCTCCAGCCACTAGGCTACTAGATCAAAAAAAAACCTCAAAAGATTTGTTTTAAAACAAATGTCTTGCTAACCAATGTCCTGGTTAAGGAGTATTTAAATAGAAATTTTACTTGAAAATGTAAATTTTTACTTTTAATTAAGTAATATATTACATTACTTTTATATAAAAACTTAGAGACACCGGTTAACATTCTCCTTAAAACAATTATTGAACATGTAGCTTAACTAACTCTTTGAGACACTGGTTAGCCTTCTCCTTAAAACAATGATGGAACATGTAGCTTTTTAGCATCAATCCAAAACATGTTCAAAATTTATTTTCATAAATTTAGAGAAATTTAGCGTCAACTCGAAAGAAATATTTCAACTCTAATATGAATCTAGTTCAAAAGTGAGCTTAATTCTTTTTCATAAATTTAGATAAATGTTTTTTTTCTTATGTTATCCATTTTTACTATAATAAAATATAATTTTTACTAAAACTATTAAGGACGTTTGAGCCTGTTTTTGAAGTTTGCATAAGATACACTTGAATAATACACTCTTCGGTTATTATTATTAGTAAAAAATCATTTTTTATTTTATTAAATAAATAAAGTATTTTGTTTATAATATTGATCATATAAATCAGTTATTTAATGAATCTTAGAAGTGAGTTTTTCTTATATAGTGAGAGAGGGTGCAGTAGTTTTGGTTTTAAGTTAAATGATTTTCATGTAGCCTAGTTAGCTCATTTCCATTTTTTATGATAATTAATTTGTATACAAATAGATTATAGCCGAACTTTAAGTGAAATCAAACGATGATAAATTACTTATATCTATTTGTCCTTAAGAAAATAAATCCAGACATCAAAGGGAGATCAAGGAGTATTGCATTTAACTTAAAATACTGAAACAAAATTAAAGTATAGGTTTGTACTTTCTAAAACATGTGTCCAGGCTCGGCCCAATAATCTTAAAAATAAATGAGGTCTAAAACAAATTTTAATATTTGAGGTTTTTTTCCTTGGCACATAAAGCCTTTTTGCCTTTAAAATTTAACGAAAAATAATTTTTTTTGTTGTTAGACCTAAAACGAGTGCTTTAGTTGCCTTCCCCTCAGACCAGCTATGCTATTACATGCTTCACATTTAAAAGAAGATAACCTAAACCAAATGAATGTACGCCTAATAATAATTGAAAGTTACCTCCAACCAGTTATATGATCGTGTAAGCTCATATGTTCCAAGGCCACCTTCTTCATTCTGCAATGATTGGAAATATATATACATTTTACACATAAACTTAGTATCATACGAATCAAATTAGTATTCATCTTAAATTTCAGTAAAAATCAATTTTGGCTTTCATTTACACACACACAACTGTAGATTCAAGTTTAAATTGAACGAATGTTTTTAATCTAGCATTATATACATTGTCAATTGAGCAGACCTTACAAACATAAGAAAAAGGCTTATGTGGTTGTCGTTGTGCATGTGTATCAGATACATATGCTTAAGTTGAGATATACACTCACGTCCAAGGATTTTCTTAGTAATTTTATATTTCAACATAATTTTATTATTTATTTGTTTTTGTTTTAGTTTGTTATTTTTGGTCCATTAGGGTTTTGTTATTTTCCTATTTAAGCGTAACATTTGTAGTCTAAGAGGCATTTTCATTCATTCAATAATATTTTCGAGAGTTTTCTCAATTTCTGGTGGATTTCGGAGTCCTATTTTCACAAGTTTGTAGCTTACAAACTTGTTTCTTTTCAACCCAGGTTTAGTGCTCGCTAGCCTGCTTCCGTCTGCGAGTTAATATTTTTTTTAGTACTTTTTATTAACCTGATTTGTATGATGCGGAATCTAGCTACCTGTAATGAGAGAATGACATTTACAGCATCATATAATCTCTTTGCATTCAATGGTTCACCAACAATCTCAGGTGCAATTTTAGATAGCAAAAGAACAGCCTGAAAAATGAAAATAGAAATCAAAATAAAGAATCAAATTAAATAAGCATTAAGTCTAATAATTTTTTCATCTATATTTACTTTCAGTCCTTCAGCTGTGCAGTCAGATATTGGCCATCCATGATCTGCAGTTGAAAAAGGCCAAGCACCTTTTGAAATGTGACGGTACGATTTACTAAAATCACCAGGACAGTCTTCTAAAAGCTTTTAAGAGATAGAACATGAAAAGTAAAGGTAAGTTAATTTACCCAACAATAAATAAAAATTTGCATGAGGAGTACAAATTAGTTTGTGTTGGTGTAATTCAAAAATAGAGGAGGCAAAACACTTCTTATTATTGAAGTGATGAACATTTACATATAATATATTATAGGGTTAAATATGTTTTTGGTCCCTATAAATATATCAACTTTTCCTTTTAGTCCTTCTAAAATTTTCCTTCAATTTTTAGTCCCTATAAAATTTTCAATCACTACTTTTGGTCCCTATTTTTAAGTAAATTTTTGTATTTTTTAATGAAATTGTGCAGAAATGTATAGAATATTGTAAAAATCACTTCCAAAAAAAATTAGAATTTTTTAACAAAACATGAATTAAATATGAATTTTTTACCGCCAAAAATATGAATTCTACATACGAGTTTACTTTAAACGAGGGACTAAAAGTAATGATTGAAAATTTATAGGGACTAAAAGTTGAAGGAAAATTTTAGAGAAATTAAAACGAAAAGTTGATATATTTATAGGTTTCAAAAACATATTTAACTCTATATTATATATCCATTGTATTTATAGTATAGGTAAAACACTTTACACAAAGTCAATTGTATAGAAGTTAATTATAATAACTAATTCCCTCTAACCATATAAGCAGTTAAGACACCCTCTTATTTCTATTTATTAAGTCCCTGAGTTTGAATTAATTAATACACAACAGTTTGTGGGTCCCACTTAGGGGCGGTGTGCTAAAATATAGAGTTGAACCAACCAGTGACATGCTGATTGTTAAAGCATTATCTACCGTTAGGCCGAGTTAAAACACATGCAAAACATACAACATATATTGTATATAATAATTTACTTAACTCTAGTATAAAAATAAATTGGGTTGTAATCTAGTGTGGCAACAGCTACACCATGCCTTATGCTTTATGGTGGGTCTGCCCCTTGTACCACTTTTAAATTTGTCTATATGGCGAGTTTTTATTGGTTGCTGGATAAATTATTCAAGGTTGTAATTTAAAGGTAGTCTAGGCATCATCAAGAGTAAAACTTGATTATGGAAATATCAATTTAAGTAAAACATGATTATGCAAATATCAATTTAAATATCCAAAATTTTGATTTCCAATGTAACATTTTGTTTTGTACGCTGAAATTCATATATAAAGGACTAATTTGATAATTTTTACAAATTTACCAATTTTTTCTTTTAGACCTTGTTACTTTGTTTTAATTCTTGCAAAACATATTCATATTATAAATGATCTTTTTCATATATAATAAAGGGGTCAATTTTAATATTTAAGAACCAAAAACAATAAATGATATATACTCAAAGATGAAAAACAAAATAATGATTTGGGTCATGCTAACTTGAAGTGGAAATAAAAAAATAGTAAATTTTATATCGAAAATATAACTTTTGAAACTTTTAAGACATTAAATGTATAATGTTTTCACGGAGATTAATAGTGAAAAATGATATATTTGCTCGGACTAAAAATAAATTTAAAGCTTTTTTCTAAAACACAAAAAACTAATATGAAGCTTAAAAGTCATTACTTGTGAATTCTTTATGTATGTATGAGCCTTTCTTAGAGTTGGACCAAATTCGTCAATAAGGTTAGTTGAAATAATTGCTTGGGCAGCAAATGTAGTATCCCATAGTTGACTCCCATTGTAGCTCTGCAATCAAAATCGATTACGCATAAATTTGTAATATCAACTGATTTTATTAGACTTTAGCTTATGAAAGCTTGATTGTGCTATAACATTGGTTTCACATGATCATAACAAGACAACAGTAGTTATGTTAATTTGATTCCTAGTCATAGCTGAATATGTGCAATTGAAGTCAAATAAGTTGACATGTATGTTAACCTGCACTTTCATGCCATCTTCTGCAATCCATAGATAATCATAGATCCTTGGAAGATGCAACTTGAAAGCCTCTGAATTTGGATCTTCCACCCAGCAGCAAAGCATATTTAACACCTAATTTTGGGAATAATAATAAGAACTAAAGTAGTTAGTATTTCTTAGCATTTTGTGGTTTAGATACATGATGCTAACCTTGACCAACCTAAAAATATTTAGGTATAAGTTAACAAGTGCGAACCTTTTCATTTAAACAAAAATATGCACTTGTTACTATTCAAACAAATTTTAAACAGAAAGTTATTTTGTAAATTTAAAAAACGGTTTTTGAAACGCTTATTTTAAATCTATAGATAATAATAAAGCAACCTTGTTATTTTGACAAGTTTGCCATTTGTCAAACAAAGAAGAGTGGTTTCTTCTTTTGAAGTTGCTATTTTAGGTAATATTTTAGCCCCATTCTTCACTTTTCTTCTCCCACCTTTCATTGTTTTTCTTCTCTTTGCCGATCAGTTCTCCCTTTTCCATCATTATTTTTATTTAGCACTCATTTGTGAAAGTGTCGCCATGCTGGGGTTGAAGGTTGGCGTCGTGTTGTTTTTCTTCATGGTTAGTCTTCTTCTTTCTTACTTTGCTCAGTTTGGATATCCAAAAATTGATTCAAATTAAACCACATTTATTTGAATCGGATAGGGTCAAACTTTTTTAAAATAGTTATCCCACTAAATGGAACCACATATAATTTTTATTTTGAATCGATGACTTTATGTCTTAAAACCGATCCAAACCATACAAGAGCCACATAAAAACGTGTCCTCACTCAGGAATTACCTTGTTTACGGAAGCTAAGCAAATATAACGTGTATTCTCATCTTCATAATGTATATGCTCCATTACAGTCTTGAGAGCCTTTTCTCTTAATTTATTCCCAGGCCAATTCATGAGAATAGGCTCAGCAAACTTGTGAAGAGATGCCCAAAGAATATCTTGCACAAGTGGGTGAGGATAAAATAAGTCCTCCTGCACAAAAAGAAATGTAATCCTTTATTCTTGCTGATATGTCACGCCGAGTCACGCTGAGTCACTTTTTTCTGATGACGTGATGCGTTGACTATATAATTAATTTTATTTTTCATTTTTTCATGAATACACGTGGCATTTGTACCTTTTTATAGGACCAGTTAAGCAGTTTTACTAACCTTTGCAAACAAATTGCGAGCCTTATTCCAGTCTATATTTTGGTATGGTACGGTAAAAAGTTCTTTTCTCAAAGATAATATTGTTGGTGTGATTGGACCAATAAACCTCTTGCCATACAAGTAGGACATTGGCAAATAGACCATCCGGCAGTGACACCACATCCTTCCTGTAAGGCGTAAAAAGTAATTTAATTTTTAATTCCAAGTAAAGAATCAAAGGTAAATCAAACAATGTTAGAGATGATTAAAGACAATCAATTTAACAATAAATTAATTTCTATGAATGAATTCAAGAATAACAAGAAAGTCTGTTAAGGAAAACCCTAAACCCTAATTGTTAAATGGAGGAAACAATAACTTTTGGTATTTTACTACTTTTTTTTTTTTTTGAGTTTGCTTTTTATTCATTTTACTTGATATGGAATTTCCTTTCCGGTATGTTTTTGATCCAGTAAAAATTATTCACTAAATTTTAAGAACCATGGTATTGGCTTGGGATCTGGGAGTGTGCTCCTCCTAAAAGTCTCAAGTTCGATTCTCTCCAATGTCAATTTGGATGGGCTAATTTAGCTTCTTAAAAAAAATAAATTTAAGAACCAATTTGTAACGAGTTATGTTACTATAAACTTTTTATCTTCTCTCTAAGCATGTTGAAATGGAAGAGCAAGAACCTGGATGAAATGGAAGCAAGTATGGAAGGAGCCATGTCTCAGGAGGCAGGGGATTATTTCCAGACCATTCAAACACTCCAAGTACCTTCCAACAATGAAAATAGAAATAATTTTAGCAACAAAAAAAAAAAAAAGATTATAGAAAGATTTTTTTAATGACAATTGTATTAGATACTAGAACCAAAAGAATACAAAAAATATCAACAGTAGATTGACCGAAGTGATAAGGGACTTGAACCCCTTAAACACGTGGTCAGAGGTTCAATTCCTAGATCATGAGTATCTGAGGGGAAACTCACTTTATTTGCCTTGTAGTTTTTCCAGCATAAATTAACCATTGTTAAATGACCGTGAAAATTTCGTGCAAACATCACGATAACAAAAAAAAAATACAACAAAGCGAAATGCTCCATCCACTTATTTTATAAAATCAAATAGATTTATATTTAATGAATCTAAAAATAAATATATTTTTCTATAATAAAGACCTGATGAAATAATTAAAAACATATAATATAGGGTTAAATAAGTAAATAGTCTCCCTAAATATACCAACATTTGATTTTAGTCCCTTTAAAATCTTCTTTAGATTTTTGGTCCCTAATGTTTTTTCAACAGCAGAGACTAATTTCATGAATGAAAATTTTTAGAGGGTCTAAAAACCTAAGGAATATTTTAAAGGGACTAAAATCAAATGTTGGTATATTTAGGAAACCTTTTACTTATTTAACCCTATGATATAATGCCATGGATATGATCTTAACTGAAAGCCACATCTTCCCCCAAGATGTTATATAAGTAGCACCACCATGCTCAAGAATCCAGCTACGTGCCTTCTCCATTTCTCCTTCTCCATCATTAGGTCCCTCTCCAAGCAATCTTAGAGTAACATAACTCAATACAGAACCAAACATGGTGCTTGGACCTTCAATATGAAAACCCCACCCACCATCTTTGTTCTGCAGTTGGTTACATTTATTTAACTAATTATTATGAGAAACACTAAGATTAGCATGCATGATTAATGTCTTGTTTGGTTATGCGGCATTTCAACAAAAAATTACGTTGAAAATTTATATCAACGTAGAAGCTCATATTTATAGCTTCATGGTTTCATGTTGAAATTGCACTGGGCTGTGATATGACGTGGTATTTGTGTGCCAAAAGCTAAGTGAGTGTTTGGATCAGCTTTTGGCACACAAATACTACTTCCCAGGGCAATTTCAACGTGGAACCATGAAACTACAGATATGAGCTTCTACGTTGATGTGAATTTTCAACGTGATTTTTTGTTGAAGTGCCGCATAACCAAATAAGCCATGAGTGAAGTTCTAACCTGGTGATTGTAGAGGTAACGACGCATTTCCTTTTTATGCTCGTCTGTTAAGACTGCATTGAGAGCCCCAGTTATAGACAGAGTAATAACCTGTTTAATCGTATATTCCAAATATTAGAGTTCTTGTCACCGTCAATGTGTAGCAATTTGATTTATTAATCATGATGGATACATCCATTTTAAAATATTTGGTTTAATCCATCCAATTTATATTTATTTATTTTCAAATAGATACGTTTAAATATATTGTAATAATCTATAACAATATACAAAGAGAATAATGAATTTTGGACTTGATTTTTCATTCTTTCAATTTTATCCTTAGCTAAATTTACGTACACCTTAAAAAAAACTAAATTTACTTACAAGAATGCTATTATTGATGTCATTGAAAAAAAAAAAATTTACGTTTCATTAGATATATTTTTGGTGTCATTGAAAAAGATAAGTTTATTTCACACCCATTAAAAATGATAATATATGGATTAAATTCAATATTTTTAGCGTATTTTGATGAATTGTTGCTATCCAGCATTACCATTCAAGTCTAATTCTCACCGCATTCCTCTTCAGATTTTAAGGAAACGCTTATGGTTGGGCACCCATATATAAGAGCAATTGTTCGTCATTCTAAGTGACACTCATTTTTCAGCGACTTTACTAAGAGTTTTCTCTAGGTTCTCTTTGTACTCTCACCATGAGCTACCATAGTATCGCCGCACTAACGAACCTTTTGTACGGTTACTTTCAACTGAATACGACACAATGTAAAATACACCAAATCAGTTTTCCTCGATCGTTACAAGATGGGAGGTTATGCTCGAAATTTGGATTTTTAATATGGCGATTGGTCTCCCTCGATGAAAGTATGGTGTTCCTAGTTTAATACTAAGCTGCTGCTAGGTTGGTTTTCGCATGATTCAATCAAAAAACCTGTTTCCGGGTTTGTTTCATCAAAGATGTTCTGGGTTTTAGCATCCTTGCTAAAGCGGAATCCGTTCACTTTCAGATTGTCACAGATCTAAGTCAGTTTGTTGTAAACTCGTTGTTGTTGGATCTACAACATCTGGGTATGTTCTTGGTGCTGCATTTTGAAACCGCCATCTTTCTCGGAGGTGGTTGCAGTTTTGTTTTTCACCGAATACTCACGTCTGTGTGTTGGTCTTTCTGGATTCTCACATATCCATTTGATTTAGTTTCACTCTCCGGTTGGTTAAGTTTATCCGTGCCATTCCTTCATGTTTGGTAGGACGGATATAACTCAAAAGGGTCAATGTTGCTTTATGTTTTTGTGTATTACGAGGTAGAGAGTTGTCAGTTGTGTGTGGATCTGATGCTACCATGTTGGTGAGCAAGTCCATTTCATACTCGAATGTTCACATGCCACTCTTTATCGCAATTCGGTTTTGTGCCCGTACGTGGTGCGTTGTATTGTGTACGTGACATGAGGTTGTTCACTCAGTTTTGGATTTGACTCTGTACCCTTTACGGTTGTTCTGTTTTACCTTTCTTTTGTTGTATACTGGGTCAGATTTTATGTTCTCTTAATAATTTGTACGGCTCTTTTCTTATCTTGAATATAAGCTTCGCAAATAATCTCCCTTCCCCTTTTGCAAAAAAAAAAAAAAAAACGGCAAAATTACAATCCGTCCCTTAACTTAATTTATAGTAACAATTTCATCTTTTATCTTTTTTTTTCATTTCGTCATTTATGTTATAATCCGGTAACACTTTCATCATTTATCTTTCTTTTTTCCCGATTTAGTTCTTTATGTTAATTTACAATGCCAACATTTTTTTTTTTTTTATCAAAACAAAATCCAAAAAATTCATCAAACTCATAAACAAACCCAAATTTTCATCAAACATACATAGAAACCCAAATTTTATTGAAAAAATCCTATACAAAAGAATATCAATGTTGACATTTTATAATATAAAGGATTAAATCGGAAAAAGAAAAAGATAAAGTATGAAAGTGTTATCTGATTATAATATAAGTGATGAAATCGGGAAAAAATAATATAAAAGACGAAAGTGTTATTTGAATTTAAGTTAAGGATAAATTGCAGAATTTTTTTTTAAAAAATAAAAATAGTCAAAACAAAAATACCTAAGTACAAAGCTAAATGAAAACACCAGGTGTTCTCGTGAGCTTAAGTCAGTTGGCAAGAACAACATGCATAATATATGCAAGGTCCGCGGTTCAAATCTCAGCCACCACAAAAAAAAAAAAAATGAAAACACCAATTTTTGAGGCAAGGGTTGAGTTTTGTCAAGGAAAGTGATATAGACCATAACATTGTCAAAATAAATTAGAGAACAAGTTTTAGAAACAAGATGAAGTGTTTATGTTGAAAACATTGCAACTTACCAAACCAGGCATAAGAAACATGGGACCTCCATAATCTCCTGGCCAGTGACCATCATGACTTTGTATTGTTGAATAGAAATTCATGGCCCTTTTTAATGTTGCTGTGACAGTTTCTTCTGTTACATCCTCAACATTTGTGACTGTCACTTTGGGTAAGACTTCCTTCATCGGGTTCTCTTTTGCAAACTATATATTTTTTATTGGTATTAGAAACTGACAATAAGTAATAAAAATGAGAAGTATGAAGATAGAATACTCCCTTCCGAGATGGAAAAAAAGTAAAAAGAGTAGGTTAAAAGTTGGTATAAGTGGACTAAATTTTTAAGCACATGCGCCGACTTTTCAACTATCACTTTTACTTGTATTTTATTCGGAAGGAGTATGTCCCTAACTATTTGCTTTGTTCATATTGCAACATGAACATTCACTCATAATCGGTCACATACAATAAACTATCTTTAAAGTTTTGATGATAACGAAATGAAGCAGAATGAAAACCTGAATGCGCATAAGTAAATCATCGCTGTGTTTATGGGTAAAGCGATTTTTGTGAAAATTTTGGCGAGCAGTTTCAATCTCCAAGAGATCTTGTGGCGATCCAGAGTTAGGATCAAACTCCCAGACCTGTCTTCCGACGTGATTGTTCAATGTCCGAAGCCATGGACTACCTCCCTCTGCAACCTTGAGCTTCCACATTTTCAAACAAACAAAATGCAACAAATTGCTTTGATTGCGGGGTTCAATATGAAAAGTGCACCGACAAATAGAATTAATAGTAGATGAATCAAATGAAATGAGTATAATAAATGTTCTAGCTGTTCTAGGTCAGATCAAAATATGCATCTGTATGGAGGGTAAACCAATTTCCACTATAATAAATATGTGAATAAACGAGCCACGTAGTGGACCAGTAACAAGTTTTCTTGAATAGTACTATACTATTTTGTGAATAATCAGTCCATTTATATAAGAGATGTTTCTTTGTTAACAAGTTTTCTTGAATAGTACTATACTATTTTATAGTAGACCAGTAACTTCACTCACATGATTCAGATTAAGATCCATCTATGTCGGCGTCTTTGCGACTACCATTTCAGTTGTACTAACGTAGCAGAGTAACGATATCCTATATATTGTTACAGACTGGCCCGAGGCCTAATCCGACTCTGTTCGTGTCTGACCTGAGTTCACTGAGCAGGCAACATCATATGATGGACACGCCCTAGAATCCATTAGATTACGGTGCGGGCCAAGACTTACTCACCCGTCCGAGGGATACTCCCACCAATGTAGGCCGAGATCAGTTACTTGCCGTCAGTCCGAAAGTTGTTCACGTCCGTACTTCCAAACACAACTGGTAGGATAAGGTTTGACGGTCAAGCCTACTTGACCACTATTTATACCGTGGCTTAACCTTGAGTCAGGTATGACATTAGTTGTTATCCATAATATAGCCTCATAAATGATCTCTTGAACCCTTCACTTACTTGGTCGTCAGAGCACGTGTAGGTACACCACCTCCTTCCGATGGAGAATGACATTCAACAAACGGCTCAACATAACCAAGCCCCCGACAAATAGATCAAAGCTTGACCCCTCGACACAACACATCTCAACCGACCAACCATCTTCTTAGATCGAACTTAAGAATATGTTTATCATTTGGATTACAATTACATGTGGTATCAGAGCATGCATAATAAAAGCATAACAATTATCCATTGAGGAAATATATGAGACAAAACATGATGCATTAAAATATATCAATTGACAAGATATAGCTCAAAATAAACAAATTATCACAATGAGGCCAATATAATTGTATGGGCAGAATGGGCAAAGTTTGATCCATAAAATATCAATCATGATAAAAACTTCATTCGAGACGACTACATTCCTCAACTAATACAATTTTTCAGTTCAAAGATGGTAAACACTATATTTATCCACTGAAACATCGGTGGAATTGACAGAGCCTTCGACTCTACCTCCTCCATTCGAGAGCCTCTATGTAGGACTCTTAGTCCCATCCTCTCGGTGACGATACCAAAGCAACCCACCAGATCTAGGCCTCCGACAGCGACGGTCGCAAACCACGTTCCCACAATGATGTGATCAAGAGTTCATTAAGCATGTGAATTGAAACATAAAAAACACATTACAATAAATTTGTCCTGATATTTTATTTCATGATTTTAGCTTTTTGGGCAGCATATGATTCTTTGTTTTGCGCAGCATTTGATGTCAATTACATTGAACTCAATTAAATCACGACATCTTTAGTGGATGCAGTATACATGTGTTGACGTTATTGTACTGGGATGCAATTCACGTTTATTTAGATGATGAAATGGTTAAATATGTTTTTAGTCCCTATAAAATTGAGACCTTTTAAATTTAATCCTTACTTAATTTTAATACATTTTTTAATCCGTATTTTTTTTCCTGCACTGAGTATTAGTCTCTACTCAATTCAAATTTGTATAATTTATGCTTAAACTCTTAAGTTTTTGAACAATTTTTTGCAGACGTGTTTTGAACATTACTAAAATTCCACCGCAAAAATTTATTGCAAAATTTGATTTCTACATCCAGATTTTGTTACTTTTTATCTTTAACTTTTGTCGTTTTAAAAAGTTCATATTTAATTCGTTTCATGATAGAAAATTATAAATTTTAGTAAATGAACATTTCATAGTGTTCTAAACTTGTCTAAAAAAAATTGCTAAAAATTTTAATAGTTTAAGGATAATTAAATAAACTTTGTTTTAGCAGAGACTAAAATTATAAGTAAATTTTTTTTGTAGGGACTAAAAAAACTATTAAAATTAAGTAAGGACTAAACTTAGAAGTTCTCAATTTTATATGGACCAAAAACATATTTAACCCATATAAAATGGTTCATTGTTGGAATTTGATGCTTACTAGCTCGTCAACCGTTTTGTGTAGTAATTGGCAAGATTTTAACTCACATTTAACCGATGCAGCTGATATATTGTAATAGGTGGTATACATTTGGATATTTAAAAGTTACAGTTTAGTTGATTTTGATTTAGGGTGGCTGAATCAATGCATGTGTTTCCTGCATAATTATCGACATTTACCTTTTGCCTACTTGAAGCGCCCTCTTTACTCCTCATCATGCTCTTCAATTTCTCAAATTAATTGTGTTTCACCCTCTTTTGCTACAGCTCATTAAATATTTTTTTTGAAGAGATAAAAATGAAACTTATATTAACAACAAAGACTTTGTTCCTTCCACACAAGGAGTGCTAGAGGGAAACGACCATAATTACAAAAGAGTTCAGTCAAAAGACTCAGATAACAAAAGAACAAGAAACAGCTAACCTATACCCAAACAAAGTAAAGGGCAAGTAAACCAATTGTGAACCCCAAACACATGAACAACGTTAGCTGCCTTCATCCACCAATATGAATGAATTTGAACCTTTTCAACCAATTGGTGAATAAAATTTTTTGTGTTTTTGAACTGCCTATTATTACACTCAGTCCACATCACCCACACACAAGCTAACCATAGCAGTGTCAAAGGGATCAACCCCACTAACCCCAATCCACACACGAACTTGCTGCCATAAGTCTCTGAATATAGGGCAGGAAACAAATAAGTATTGAGCTATACCCACTTCCCCACAACCAGAAACACAAAGATGCACATCTTGAACCAATATACCACGAGCCGCCAAATTTGTCTTTGTTGGCAACCGATTGAGAAGTAGCCTGCAAGCAAGAATAAAAACCTTTAGCGGGACATGTCTGTGCCACACTAAATTTGAGGCCTCATCCACAATAGAATTACCACCTGAAGTCAACAAATCATAAAAAGAACGAACAGAATATTTTCCTGAAGTGTCAAGTCGCCATCTCCATACATCGGACTCTCTGACCTAGAAAGTAACGTTAGAATGCATCGCCCGACACTCCCCAACTAACTCCTCTTCCCAATCCCACAATCTCCTCCGCCATTGCCACGCCTCATCACCCTCCTCCCACCCCAACACATACATTTCCTCCATTGTGCGGTGTTTATTGACACTTAAATCGTACAAGCGTCTAAACTGCACCGCTAAAGCAATACCACCTAACCACAGATAAGTCCAAAAATAAGTATTCCTCCCATTCCCCACGACTTTTGTAAGACAGTCTCTAAACCACTCTCCTCCCACTCCCCCATCACAATCAAGCACACGCACGAGCTCACGCCACCAACCTGAATCCCACCGCCCCCATCCTTCAAAACACCATCCTCCTCACCATAACGAGCCACCAACACTCTATACCACAAACCATTTCTATCTATTAACATCCTCCAACATCCCCTCCAACGGGAAGTTCCAAATACATAAAAGGAACCCTCCCCACTATACAACTCAGCACAGTGGCTGCTGCCCCCAACCAAGATTCACCAATATTAATACCAGATAACATGCTTTTGTGGAAATTCACCTTTAAACCAGACACACTTTCGAATAACACAAAAACAGCCCTAAAAGCACGGACATTCGCCCAACTCTTCTCTCCCATCAACAATGTAACATCAGCAAACTGCAGATGGGAGACAAACAACTCATTATGCAATCCAAAACGGTACCCAATAAACAAATTTGAATCCACTACCGCCTTCATCAAGACATTGAGACCCTCTACCGCCAAGAGAAAGAGAAATGGTGACAAAGGATCTCCTTGACGTAACCCACGCTTTAAAGGAAACTCTGTTGTGGGGCTGCCATTCATAAGCACAGATGCTGAAGCTGTGCCTATACATTCTTTAATCCATTTCCGCCAAAGAGTTCGGAACCCCATTCTGGACATAACTGTATCCAAATAATTCCAATCTATCGAGTCATATGCTTTCTCAAAATCAACTTTAAATAACATTAATTTCTTTTTCAATTTTCTAGCTTCATTAACCACCTCATTTGCTATAAGAAGGCCATCCATTATCTGTCTATCATGAACAAAAGCAGTCTGTGACTCTAACACCACCTTACCCATGACTCTACAATCTATTAGCAAGAAGTTTAACTAAAATTTTATACAAACTTCCCAATTATCTTCATTCACCGTTAACAACAAATGGCAATGATCAGATAAACCCCGCAAGTGGGCCACTTGCAAACAATTAGGCCAAACCAAGCACCAGTCTTCTGATAAAAGAAATCTATCTAGGCGACTCATTGATGTACCATATCCCTTGTACCACGTGTACTTTCGGGCACAAAGAGGAAGATCCACCAGTAAGTTGTCCTTAATAAACCGGTTGAAAGGATCGACATCCACCACACTAGACCGAGCTCTTGTAGAACGACGTTCATCCAACGATCTAACAGCATTGAAGTCGCCACAAATACACACATTCTTCCCCATTAAACACTGCAATAAAGAAGTCAATCTGGCCCATAACAAATGTTTCGCTCCATTTTCACATGGCGCATAAACATTAATCAAATAAAATTCTTCATTATTTTGAATAAAGCGGCCATGTATCATAATCACATTCTCAACACTCACTGTCGACCACACCTCCACCAAAGAAGTATCCCACAGAATCAACAATCCTCCCGAAGCCCCCACCGAAGGTCGATACGAAAAAGAGTGGTTTGTACCGCCCCACATTGAAGTACACAACATTGGATCACACATTGACAACTTACTCTCTTGTCAACACGATATAGATGGACCCTTCTCCACAACCAAAGTCTTGGCCTCTTTCTTCTTCTCCACTCTACCCAAACCACAGACATTCCAACTGATAATCTTCATTAAAAACCCACACTCCCCTCACCACCTACACCCTCACTTTGACACCTCTAAACCTCCCCACCAGACCCACCTCCTTTCACACCCTCACCGTCTGCTTTCTTCCCTCGTCCCACTCTAGATAGAACATTGAACATATTAGCCGGATCACCATTAAATTTCACCCTTATTGGCTTACTTACTCCCCAAACATCCTATGATTGAGAATTTGTACTCTGGCTACCCACCTCAATTGACCGTGTTACTATTTCCCTTTGACGTCTACGGTTTCTGATTTTTTGTTTCAGAAATTTCAACGTCTTAGAGTCTCGTAACACCTTCATAACCTCTTGTCTGTCTTTACTTGGTAACCTTGACACCTTTTTCAAAGTGAGCACCGGATGTCGAAGCACACCTCCCACCTTCTCTTTTTGTTGACTTTATTCTTTAGATCCTCACTACTACGACCTGTTTTCCTCCCCACTTTCTTCAACCGCTTGTTTTTAGATGAAATAATGCCAGTATCACCTTTTTGAATATTTTGTAACCAATCCACACTCAATGGACCTAATCTTAAACGAATTTCTATACTCCTCCGTACTTGATGGGCCTTTGTTTCTTCTCTTTCTTGGTACCACCACATCATCAACCGTATGTGGTATGGCCTCAACATTAACGGCAGCCACCTGTTGCATTTTGACAACCTCGGCCTCAATGTTAGTGCTTAACATTTCAAAACCTTCTGACGGAACAACATCCACACACTCAACAGCTATTTCAGTCATATGATGAGAACACATAGGACTATCCGAACTTCTCATTGAATGTGCATCATTTTTATGCACTTTAATGGTAGTTGTAGTCTCTACATCTTCCTTCATCAAGTTATCCGCATCTTTATTAATACAATCATCTACTTGAACCAAATCTTTAACAATTTTCTCCCCCATAATCTCAACATTTTTATCCATATCAAACTATTCATGAATATCAGCATTACCCTGAGAAGAAGTATCGGATTTTTCCTCCTCATCATACAGATATACATCATCACCAAGATTAAATCCCCATTCTTCTAAAATTTTAATTTCGACCATCTCCCTATCAACAATAATTTGTTCAGACAACTTTACCACCTATAAAGATGACGTGGCTATCAGCACTCGAGCATAATCGAACCTTTCTCTATTTAAGGAACAGTTGTCTGCTCTCAGGTATCTACCGCAATCAAAAACATAAAGTTTGAAAAAATCTTCGTTCCAAGCATGTAACAGAATTCCATACAAACGTATCCAAGCCCCCCTCTGAAAGGGCAGCACCGTCTTCGTCCAACCAGTCACACTAGAAAAAATCATATCAAAAAATGGTTTCGCTTCATGCACAACCTCTGAAACATTAATGCTTGACAACGAACGAACAAATACCTCGTCTGCACCAAGTGGAATAATATCAATGTCTTTAAACCCCGTGTCCTCCACTCTATTTTGAATTACAGTACCATCCTCCGCACAAGACCTATACTTCCAAATCAACCTTGTATGTTCAGTCAACTTGTTCATGTTTGCTTTTCTACCCACCTTCCCTTCTACCCGATCTGCCACCTCCTTTACACCCTCACCCTCTCCTCCCTTCTTATTCGTGCCTCCCACCCTCACCACAACCATCCCCACCCTCAGGCCACCTACATCACCCTTCAGTCGTCCCTCCTCCTTCTTCTTCTCCTCCCCGACCCTACCCTTTAACCCTTCCTTTCTTTTTTCTCCCTCTGCCTCCTTCTTCCTCACCTTTACCACCTCTCCTCCTAACGACCCTCCTGCCTTACCACCTACACCCTCACCCTCCCTCATCTCAATACCCTTCCTCTCTCCCTTCCTATCGAACCTAGCAAGCATAACACAGACACAATATCGACCAAAACATACATTATTCAACGCTTTCAACAGTTTATCAACATCACGCACATTCGCAAACCGAACAAAACCATATACTTCACCGTTCCTATTCCTATTGTTAGCCACAAATACATCTTCCAATATACCACAAACTTCAAAACCCTTACGCAATAAAAATGTCGATGCTTGTGGACGAAAGTGAGTAATAAAGAAAGTTGTAAACCTTTTCAATGTGGATGCAGTACCATTGCCGTCAGGTTAGAATATCACTGTCGCGCAAAAAAAATTGCGACCTGGAGCCTCCATGTTTGGTCGCGGTTTCCTATCTAACGCGGTGGGAAGCGCTGCTCATGCTTCCACCGTACGCGATCTTCTGCGGAGCCAAAACCCTCATCAGGAACGCGATCATCCCATCACATTGACCTACTGTCTGAGAAATCCGATCCTGTATCAAATTCCCCATCCACTACTACAAAATATGGAAAATATAGCGCCCCTTTAATAGCGCTTTTAACAGTAAAGTGCTATATATAGAAACACGGAGGTTTTAGATAGCACTTCTTGTAAAAAGCGCTATCTCTAATACTAAGTCTATATAGCGCTTTTTTCAGAAAATGCCACCATAGGTACATTAAAAATTAATAAATTTTAGAAAAAATACAGTAATAATCCTTTATGGCGCTGGTTAAAGGAAGCGCTATTTATGGGTCAGCATTAAATAGCGCTTTAAAAGCGCTGTCATAAGTTTCAGAAAGATAGC
>Ga0315915_1001900_pt1 | contig 25918 bp, 17 predicted proteins | sample MpolbnodulesMG_FD_207738 | JGI IMG/M metagenome (GOLD analysis project Ga0315915, IMG submission 207738) | Medicago polymorpha root nodule microbial communities from Los Angeles, California, United States - branched nodules | ecosystem: Host-associated > Plants > Roots > Nodule | place: USA...
CAATAAGTACACTTCTCAATGTAACATCACATTATTTGTGCTCTTGTTTTTTTTTGAAGGATTGTGCTCTTGTTTTATAAGCGTGTAGATCCGAAACTATGTGTTGGAAGTCCTCCTATTTTTTTTTTTAAAATTGATATTTTAAAAATATTTATTTTTGACAAATTTAATGGCATCTTATTTACTATCATTTGTCTTTATATGTTTGTAGGAAAAATATCTGAAAGCATGAATATTCTGGTGATTTAGATTTTATCATATTATTTATAAGTATTTTGTCGTTGTATGCTATTAACTAGGTGCTGTGAGTTTGTTTGCAAATTTATCCTTTACGTTTTTAACAATATTGATCATGTTATTATATCTGATGTATTCTAACAATTTGAATGAATTAATATCATTTTGTTTTGTAAAAAAAAAAGATACAAACCATTTTATTTTGCGAGATACAAATAAATTAGTATTAAATAGATCGTTAGCATATTATCCTGACTTTTTCCTATTGGAGCATATCGTCCTATAAAAGTCCATGTAGGCCATTTTTTATTTATCGATTTTCTTTTGAAAGGGAAAGTCCCTAGTTGTGGTTGGCGGCTTCAACTTTGGTTGGCCTTATAATCCATTTTATTTCATATATATGTTGAGATCCATTCTTCATCTGTACTAAAAAAATCCATTGAAGTAGATCTGACTTCTAAAGTAAATTAAAAAAACTTTTAAATTATCAGTGTAAGGAATTCATGAATTATGCACTCAATCGGTTCTACTCAACTAATTTTTTCCTATGTCAAAATTAACTATCATATTGTTGAATTCATTTTTGTTGTTGCTTAACAGTAACACAGTCCAAAAATAACTTTATTTTTAATTATCCATATTCTTATATATAGAGGATATATGACTTTGTGGTGATTTTTTTTACTCCAATTTTATCCTTTATTTAAACTATTATATTTATAATTTTATCCTTTAACTTGTTTATTTAACTTATTAATTAAAAAAGTTATATTTCATTAAAATAAGAACAACGCTACTATAATTAAAATTTAAATACCATAAAAATATGAACAACATCACTATAATATAAATGTATGATAATATTAAAAGATTTTATTTTATTCTTATTTGTTAAAAGTATTTGATATAATTAGGTGAGGCATGAAAACTATTGAGCACGTTGATGTTTGTTTTTTCGCTAGTAATAACAATTTTTTGGGAAGAGTCGCTAGTAATAATAATTTAAATAAATGGAGACAAAGGGCAAAAGAAAACAAATTTTGCGGTCAAGCCAACGCAAATAATAATATTCAACATGTGACACTTGGTCCAGTACGGCGTTTTCAATTTCTTAATTTTCAATGATTAAGATGTTAGCATGATGTCAAGAGCTAAAAGCATAGAGAAAATAAAAATACTTATCTTCTATATGTTTATTTATTTTTTCTTGGATGTAACCTACCTACTCAAGTAAAAACTTATGAATTAATTAACCGAATTAACATTGGTGACGTTTATTCAGCAAAAATGTTTGACTCAAAAGAGTCCAATAATGTGATAGCCGAAGCAACCAACCAATATTATATTGTGAGTATAGCAATGTATTATAAATATATCAAGTAGAACAAACTTAATAGTAGAGGTTGAGGAAAAGGAAACACTATCAATCACAGAAAAAGAGTGTCCAAATGGCTGAAGGAAAAGGAAGAGTTTGTGTAACTGGAGGTACAGGTTTTCTTGGTTCATGGATTATCAAGAGTCTTCTTGAAAATGGATATTCTGTCAATACCACTATTAGAGCTGATCCAGGTGAATTACCCTTTTTATTTTAATATTTTCACAAAAGAAATTTTTTATTTCACATTGTTGTTTAACTTGACTACGTTTTACTCTTTTTTATTATGTATGATGGACTTGGCTTATACTCTATTTATCAATAAAAGATAATAACTTTATTATTGATTTTGGTTCTTACTTTTATAGTTGTTTCTGTACTCTGTTCAACGCACGGTAATTGTGTTAAAAATTATACTTTAGAATATCATAGAAGTTACACTGCCATTATAATTTTGTCAAATTCACCGTGATTCTAAACATGCTCTTAGAACAACTTGTGCTGCAGCTTTTGGCATGAGTTTTTAATAATGAATTCATTTAGCATATAAAGGAAAAGAGTGATAAAATAATTAACTTTTGTGTTAGGCCAACTTTTTTATCGACGTAGAACATTTTCTGCCTCTCAAGCTAAATCTTAGTCATTGAATTAATCTATCAACAGAGAGCGTTATATCTCTTTCGTAGATTAATCCAACGACCGATTTTAGGCTAGAGAAACTGCAAAGGATTTGGTACTAAGTTTGTATCATATTTTCTAAAAACGTTTAAACATAGTTCACTTTATTTCAAACTCAATTTTTTAAAAATCAACTTCTCAAAATCATCATTTTTTAAACGTTTAAACAAATGCTTATAATTTCCCTATGTTTTTGACATTAACAGAACGTAAGAGGGATGTTAGCTTCCTGACAAATCTACCCGGTGCATCCGAAAAGCTACATTTCTTCAACGCCGATCTAAGCAACCCAGACAGTTTTGCTGCAGCAATCGAAGGCTGTGTCGGAATATTCCACACCGCTTCGCCAATTGACTTCGCCGTGAGTGAACCAGAAGAAATAGTGACAAAAAGAACCGTCGATGGCGCATTAGGCATTTTAAAAGCATGTGTGAATTCAAAGACAGTGAAGAGATTTATATACACTTCAAGTGGTTCTGCTGTTTCATTCAATGGAAAAGACAAAGATGTGTTGGATGAGAGTGATTGGAGTGATGTTGATTTGCTTAGAAGTGTTAAGCCATTTGGTTGGAATTATGCTGTTTCTAAGACTTTGGCTGAGAAAGCTGTCCTTGAATTTGGTGAACAAAATGGGATTGATGTTGTTACTTTGATTCTTCCTTTTATTGTTGGTCGTTTTGTTTGCCCTAAGCTTCCTGATTCTATTGAGAAAGCTCTTGTTTTGGTATTAGGTATGAATTTTGCACCTTATTCTACTCATGTTTCTTTCACTCTTTTTATTGTTCATAAACTCAAATCAGAATATGATGCTGTCATTTCAATCATGAGATCATCGATAAAGATTGGATGAGTCACGTTTCAACTTTCAACTTCGATAAATCAATTTAAAACCTAAACTTGGAATATGAACGTTCGATGTGCAGGCAAAAAGGAACAAATTGGTGTGACACGTTTCCACATGGTACATGTTGATGATGTCGCTAGAGCACATATATATCTACTTGAGAATTCTGTTCCAGGAGGTAGATACAATTGCTCACCATTCATTGTGCCTATTGAAGAGATGTCTCAACTTCTTTCAGCCAAATATCCAGAATATCAAATACTAACAGTAGAGTGAGTTCTATTATTCAATTTCCTTCCCCAATCATATAAAATGCTTCATTACAAATTTGATCTTTTTATTAGGCAAATTATATGGTATAACTAGTATTTTTTTTTCTTTTAGCGAGTTGAAGGAAATTAAAGGTGCAAGGTTACCACATTTAAACACGAAGAAACTCGTGGATGCTGGTTTCGAATTTAAGTACACTATCGAAGATATGTTCGACGATGCAATTCAATGTTGCAAGGAGAAAGGCTATCTCTAAGCATGTGTTTGAAAATTTCATGTTGTAATCTATTTTAGTCATGAAAGTTGAGAAAATAATAATGTGCCTAAGATCAATGAAGGCTAATGAGATGTACAAGTTTATGCGTTTATATGTGATCAATCAACAAATGAAATAATCAGTTTATTTTTCTGAACACTAAGCCCTTTAATATACAAAAGTTCAAGTTATTACTCGTGAAAATCAAATTGAAGTTAATTTTGTAATTGAATTGCCACGATGAATAAATCTAGAAGCCTTAGAATTCATACAACAAAAACTATAAATAGATTAACAAATATGGCATTTTACGTTGGTAGTTCCAAATGGTACATTAGTACTTATCTTGAAGATAATTTTTTTAGATTATAACTTTTTCTTAAAGTACTTATCTTTCAAATGTAAACAATTTGGAACAGACCAACTCTTGCAGATTTATTGAAAGAACTCATTAAGTTGATCGGTTAAACATCAAACTATGTATTTATATATGGGAGGGTAGAAATAACAATTATGTATTTTTAGATTGGTGGAGTAGGCCTCTTTTATGTATTCAAAGTGTTTGATGTAGGAAAGTTGCTGTTGACACTTCACTCTTGGCTGAAAACACTAGTAAATTACTTAAATGCCTCCATCGGCAGTTAACTGTCGCGGAAATTAACCGGCGGTAGTTAACTGTCGAAATCCAATTTAATCCATCGGCACTTAAGTACCGTGAAATCACTTCGTGTTCCTGTATTCATATATGGGAGGGTAGAAATTGTTAAAATAAAAAAAAGCGAAAAATATGTATTCAATTTTTGGTTATATTAAAATAGATCCGCAATACTATTTTTTTTGAAGTGTGTTAGATTATTATTTTTTTGTTAGATAATTAGAAATAAAAAAAATATTGAAGGAGTAAAGTGTAGATTTTAAATAAGAGGGGAGGAGAATGTAATTCAAGCTTCTCTTAGGGGAGGGGAGTGAAAAGTTTTCTAATATGTTTTGAATAAGAGGGGAGTGTATATTTTAACATAAAAGGGGAATAGAGTGTAATTCAAGCATCTTTAAGAGGAGGGGAGTGTAATTTACTCTAAAGTTAATTAATTTAGCTATTAGTCAATTTTTTTTTTGTTACAACCATTAGTAAATTCAATTGATATAAAAGGATTGCAAAATTGACCATTTTATTCTGTGATAAAATTTGAGACAATCTTATTCTCTTTTTTTACTGGACAATAACAATAGTGAGAGAAAAAGTGAAATAGAAAGTAAGAAAACAATGACAATATGAGAGAAAGTTGTTCTAAAATGACCAAGTTCTCTTTTAATTTTTAGTCCTAGTTTTTATTATCCAATATTTTTATTAATTAATCAAGGTTTTTCTTATTTTTAAAAGTTAAAGCATATTATAAATAAAAAATAAGAGGCTTTGGTAGCTCAATTAGTTTTAACTAAGTATTAATGGAGTTTGAGGTCCGGTTCAAATCTGAGAGAAAGAGAAAAATATTTAGTATCAAACAACTAATTGCCAACATTGAAGAGTTCATTTTACGAGGGAGGGATAACTCCTATTCAAACGAGAGATTCCTATCTTCAATTGCATGTAGATGATATCCGGTTCAGACAATGCTTTAGCTAGTGCTCTAATGGTAATGGGAAGAGCCATTGTATCCAGCAAATATCGTGAACAATTTAATAACGGCATGGAAAACTTGGTGCAATAAGTCGCACATATACTTCCCCTAGAAAAAAGGCGCACACATACTTCCATGCATTTGCTCAACAATTAGAACAACAGATTCAGAGAGAGAACAAGTCGTTGATACAAACTTCTCTGGGGAGATTTAATATTTAATACACCAATTGATTGAAAATCAAGTTTTCTCTTGCTTTGAATTTTCGTTTCTATGGTTTTAGTATCTCTTTAATTTATTCAAAGATTTGGTTAGGACTATTAGCAAAATAAACAAAAAAAATTGGTTGACTCATACATATGCATATGTATGTATGTATGTTCAAGGTCTCCGAATTAATCTTGAAGAAAAAAGGTCTCCTAAGTAATATAGAAACAGAAAAGTCATACCGAATTTGCAAGTGTTTTTGGTAAAGTAAAGTTAATTCATTTCATTTAAATTTAATGGATATATATTAAACGATACTAATTTATGGTGAGATAAGGATGCTCTAACAATTGTTTGGTTGCTTTCGAACATGCGACACTACATACAAAATTGTTAAGGTCACCAAACTCGTTAAGAGGAGCATTGTTGTTGGGGAGAACATCAAATAATGTTTTGGAGTCAGTTTCAAACAAAACAACGTGCATTCCATTTGACATGACCACTTTGATAGTTTCCAGTAACAACAATGCTACTTCTCGCGAGGCTTTTTATCGCGAACTCCTCGCGAACTGTTGTGGAACCAATCATATGTCATGCTGGCCGGCAAAAACAGGATAGTGGGGTAGTGGATTTTCAATTGTATAGTGGCAATAAGCCTTCGTAATGTTCTCGTTGCAGAGTTTCTCGCTATTTAAGCATTTTCCTTCTAGTAAGCCTAAAGTTTCGGCTTCTAGAACGGTTGTAGTAGAGAGAATAATGTGATTCACCTAACAAAAATAAGTTTGTAGAGTCTCAAAAACACATATCGTACCCCATGATCGTATATTGTTGAAAGAAAATGTGTCCACATTTCATTTGATTGTGCCTGTCGGTGACTTGGTCCAAAAATTACATTTGAAAGGTGCTTTTGCTCTTTGCATACAATTTCATTCGTTAAGAGCTTTGCTCAGGTAACTATAAGAGTCAATGCTACCAACAATTACTGCTGAGTTCTCAACCCGTCAAATAAATAAAAAAGCGTTGAAATAAAATTGTAGCATTAAGGAAGACTGTCAGAATAGTGTCATGAAGGCCAAAGAAAACATGGCTTTCCATATACACTAGTTAAGGGTCAATCGTGAATAGTGAAAAGAATTTGCTAGGCTTTCTTAGTGATATGCACGGTTAATATAAACTTTTGCATTTTATCAATGAATTATTTATTTTTTTAGCTAAGGGACTAGCTAAGGGACAAAAACATGATTAAGCCTTAAAAAAATTATTCCCTCCGTCCTATTTTAAATGACTTATTTTAAAAATGTATATTACTCATATAACATGCTTTGATCATATATTTCTACTAATATACATAGACAAATTATAGCATATAAGATGTTGGATTTATCTCGACAAATATTTTTAAAATATCAAATTTTCATAATTTTTTCTAATATATTATTAAAGATAATTAAGATCAAAATTATGCATTGTCATACATGACAGAGTCAATTGTGTCATGTAATATGAGACGGAGGTAAAATTTATTCGTCAATCAATTGTTAATTAATCGTCACACCATTAAAACTATATTTGATTTTAATCTTAATTGTTAAAAAAGTCACATCCCCTCAAAAAAAAATCACATGTAAAATTATTTGTGATTAATTAGTGTTTTAAAAATTATATACATTCATATTAAGGTCCTGAGTTCGAATTTAATATTAGGCATACAACAGTGTTAAAATTCTTAAAGATAGTTTACCGTTAATTTGGAGTACCGTTCATTAGTTTCCGCAGTTGCGGCGGGCATACACGGTTTACACAAAAAAATATAGTAAGCCCTTATCATAAAATTTTCAAAGTTATTGAATTAAAAAAATGAAATCAATAATAGGAAGTACACAGAAATACCAAATCACCACATTTATTTGACAGCACCATAAATTCAACATCCAAAACAGTTTTTTTATCCCCCCTTTTCCAGTGTTAGGAACGTGTAATCAGCAAGGAGAAATATTGAAATATTATAGTATTTGGAAGAATTAGTATGCCCACAGAAAAGTAACAACCAAGAACATTAGATGCATGCGTGTATATATATAGATGTATATGTGACAATCAACATTCATACAGAAGCAACAAAAATAACAGTGAAGTGTGAAAAAAATATTTTGCAAGAGTGTGTGGTAATGGAAGAGGGAAAAGGAATAGTTTGTGTGACTGGAGGTACAGGGTTTATTGGTTCATGGATTATTAAGAGACTTCTTGAAGATGGTTACGCTGTTAACACCACTGTTAGATCAAATCCAGGTAATAACCCTTTTTGAAAAACAAGTTAATATATATACTTAGTTTACTTGTAAAACAAGTTAATATATATAGACAAATTTTTGTATTTTCAATGTTTTCTTTTTAATATATATACAATTGTTCATTTACAAGATCTTTATGTTAAGAAGTATAATTAATACAAATTTTTATAAATAAAATACAAAATATTTTAACAAAGTACCTAGGGCTTAATTTTCTTGCTCTCAATATCTAGAATATATATCTTTTTTATTTCTCATTTTTTTTGTTGATATAATCAAAAAAATCTTATCGGAAGTGTGTCAAACACTAAATATAAATATTACTTTTGGCTAGAAATCGTATCTTAATTCACGACATATGTCTAACTTATTTCACTGGACCGAGCTTCAGCTACTATCTAAAATTAAAATCTATCGTTTTATCAATTTTTCTCTTGGTCATAGCTATTTAAGATTGTGACGTTCAGTTGGAAAAATAAATACTTGAAGTTTAAAAGAAACATGCCAATGTCCTCGTGAGCTTAACTCAGTTGATAGGGACAATGCATAAAATATACAAGGTCTGAGGTTCGAACCCCGGCCACCACAAAAAAAAAAAAAAAACATGCCAATAGAAAGTCCTCTGAATTTTTGTCTGTGGAAATTACGAGAGTACGTTGGAAAATAAATTAATGACTGATGTAATATTGAATTTGTGTGTGGCGTCATAATAGTACCATTTTAGAATAAATATGTGAAGTGTACACTAAAAATAAGGAAGAATCAACAAAATTAGAAGTAGAAGAAAAAGAAAAAAGATTAAGCAAACCACAAAGGATGAGTGTGGTTTAATGGAAGAAGAGAAAGGAAGAGTTTGTGTGACTGGAGGTACAGGGTATATTGGTTCATGGATTATTAAGCGACTCCTTGAAGATGGTTACACTGTTAATACCACAGTTAGATCTAATCCAGGTATCCCTTTTTGAAAGTAAAAAAAACTATAAACTACATCAATTCATTGTTAAATTCTTCTTAAAAAAAATTCATTGTTAAATTACATTTTTATAATCCACTGTTACATTTTTAATTAAAATAAAAGAAATGAAAAAAAATCAATGTCATTTAAATTACATTATTAATTCTTATTATTGTAAACCATCTCTTCTTATTGTGAGACCAAAATTTGGTATCTCATTTATATATAACTAGTGAAAACCATCTCTTCTTATTGCGCTAACGCGTGTAGATTATCAGCGATATTTTATAGAAAATTTTGCGTGGAAATTATACAAACGATATTTTATATAAACTTTCTGATATATATTAAAATTATAAATATAGATATTTGCGACTTTCAAATGTAACAAATTCAACAAACCATATTTATATTTTTCAATGACAACAATATAATATAACAAAATGCTAAAATTCTCATCTTTTTTAATAAAATCAACGATATAACATTATTATAGAAAATTTTGTTTAAATGTATAATTGGAATAACAAAAAAGTCAGCCCAAAATCTCCCTTATTTTCTCTCTATACATAGTATAGATGTATGGGTATTTATTATTTAATAAAAAAAAGTTGGTTATTTGCTTAAATAAAGATAAAATTATTGCAATTAATTAATTTATTTTGGCAAGCTAAAAATTTTATTTAAAAAAAGTAAAACAAAAAACTGAGGACATAATCCTAACCTAAAAAAAAAAGAAGACAAAAGTGTTCCTCAAAGTAAGCCGTTTTATACTCCTTGAATGGGTAGAAAATGATTTAAATTAAGAGTAAATTAAAATGACAAAAGAGAAATTTAGTATTATGTTTATGCATCGAGGAGTGCTAGCATCACACTTTTTTGTGCATTTTTAGGTTAGAAAGTGTGTGTCAACCTCTTACTTAACTAGAAACCAACCAAATTATATGTCATTTTTTTTTTATTGTTTTTACTATTATTATTTTCTTCATCATGTAATGATATTGATACATATGTGACCAATATTTTGCAAAACAGCAGGCCAAAAGAAAGATGTTAGCTACCTCACAAATCTTCCAAATGCATCTCAAAAGCTAAGATTTTTCAATGCTGATCTTAGCAACCCAGAAAGTTTCAATGCAGCAATTGAAGGGTGCATTGGAATATTCCACACAGCTACTCCAATTGATTTTGAAGAGAACGAACCAGAGGAAATAGTGACAAAAAGAACCATTGATGGAGCATTAGGAATTCTAAAAGCATGCCAAAATTCTAAGTCAGTGAAGAGAGTTATTTACACTTCAAGTGCTTCTGCTGTGTATATGCAAGACAAAGAAGAAGATGAAATGGATGAAAGTTATTGGAGTGATGTGAATAATCTTAGAACTTTGAAACCTTTTGCTTGGTCATATGCTGTTTCTAAGACACTAGCTGAGAAAGCTGTTCTAGAATTTGGAGAACAACATGGGTTGGATATTGTTACTCTTGTACCAAGTTTTGTTGTTGGACCCTTCATTTGTCCTAAGCTTCCTGGTTCTGTTTTTAGTTCACTGGCTTTCTTATTTGGTAAGTCAAGTTTCTTATAATCTCTTGTTCTTGTTTGTAGTAAAAAATATATCAAATTAAGTTAGCACAAGCACATCTTGATACTTTGTTTTGTCTTCTAATTTCTCCACCTAGTAAAATTTTGAATAGAAACTTAAAATGTCAAGCATGTGATTTTAATTCAATGGTCAAGATGTCCTTACTGCAATCCCATCTAATCCAAATCCGTGTTTTAAACATTCATTGCATGGAAATTGATTTTAGTTGATCAAACTATTGATAGCAAAGCATAAAGTTTTGTTTATACTTAGATATCATTTTACAAATAGAATTTTTTTCCCAAAGCTGCTCTTCGAAGAATTGTTGGTAATTTATGCAACACCCAATAAATACTTGCCATATGACATGAATAAATTTGTATGTGGTGTAAAAATTACTTTATTGATAAAAAAAAAATCTTATATGTACCTGTGGCTAACTTTCATTTGTGTTGGATAAATTATCCAAAATTCTTTGAAAAGCAACATAGACCTCACAATTATAATTAGTATATATCTCTTTATCAACACTATCATTATGACGGGTGCTCACGTGCTTGTTATATTAATTTTTTTTTGACAAAATAATAATTTAAATTATAAAATTTTCTTCAAAAAGTTTAAAGGAAGGTAAAATTGGAAGAAAAAAAAGTTACACAAAAACTTGATGTCATGTGTAGATGTTTTTCTTTTTTAAAAATCATTTTTTTGAATAAAAAGTGATAAATGTAATAATTTAAATGAATGACAAAATAGAAAGAAAACAACTATGTCAAAAATTTCCCTTCAATAACTATGTCAAAATTTGGTATCTCCTTTATTTACATGATTTTGAATGTTTCAACCACTGTATGTTGATGATCAAAACCTCGTGAAAATGGATGTTCATTCTATAGACTTTTTACTTTTGTTAATTGATCAACAACCACATGGTTAATTTTTAGTTATAGTAATAAAAAGTCAACCTAAACAGTGAAAATAATAGTAGTATATTTTCTCCCCTAAAAGAATAGTAGTATATTTTTTAACTCCGGTCAAAAAAATAGTTGTATATTTAGTCAGAAACATATTCCTAGAAATGATTATATTTTTTTGGTCAAATCCTATAAAATATTTTTAAATTAATGAAAATTAACAAGTGGAAGTTGTTACATGCAGGTGATATGGACAATAATCCATTGATAGCCTCTCGTCTCCATATGGTTCACGTTGATGACGTGGCAAGAGCACATATATTCTTACTTGAACATCCTAATCCAAAAGGAAGATATAATTGTTCACCATTCATTGCAACTATTGATGAAATAGTTCACATTGTTTCTTCCAAGCACCCTAAATTTCAAATACCAACATCCAAGTGAGTTCTACATATTAATTAGTTATCCTTCTCCATGTAAATTTATGCAATCTTGCTTTTATTGTTACTAATATTTTTCAATGTATTTTCATCTTCTAGAGAGCTTATGGGAGTTAAAGGTCCTAAGCTTCCACATTTAACATCAAAGAAACTCATGGAAGATGGATTCAAGTTTAAATATAGCCTTGAGGAAATGTTCAAGGACGCAATTGAATGTTGCAAGGAAAAGGGTTATCTTTAAACCATGAAGTTAACAAGATTATTTATTGATAGTATTAATAAATCATATGTCGCTAGACATGGCTTAAAATTTGAGTTATTTTCTATTTTAGCACATAGATGAAATAAAACCACCGGTGCAATCAGATGAAATAATAAACGAATAAAATTAATTAGTTGTCCACTTTAATTTTGAACTCCTAGCTAGTCCAATATATGATGTCATTTAAATTCACTTAATTAAGTTAATAAACAATATCCAATATTTTATGTTTTTTACACACCAATACCGCTGAGAAAATGTAGAGTCCAACAAAGAGAATATTAAAATGAAAGAAATAGGAAATTTAAAATTGATTGAATGTAATTGATTGATTACAACGTAAGAATGCACTTTATATTGTCATTCTATAGTATCTAATAGGATCTAGAACCCCAATCTTGAGTTGAATGAAGCCTCATTACTTTTAATAATTATTTGATCTTTCAGTTCAAAATCTGAGCATGTAATGAGCCTATATCACCCAGGAGTTTGTTTATTTGAGATGTCAAATCTGTTATTTTGGAAGATGACTCATTATCACTATCTGAGTTTCTTCATGACAACAAATAGTTCCTCTTCTCTTTCTTTAGATTTCATTTTAAGTTCTGAAATTTGGTTTCGCAGCCCTAAATAGTGTAAAGCCTTGAAGTTTCAGTTCTAATTTTTCATTCCGAGTGATTGACGACCTCCATTGAACTTTCAGTTCCAATCTTCTAGGCATTAACATAAATGTATAAAATGATACAATCTTAAGGATTTACAACTACAAAATTGTGGAAACGAAACATAAGTCTAAGACTTGGTATTAGAGACCAAAAAGGATCAAAGAGGTAGATACCAATTCTAAGTTTTTTTAAGGAGAAATGTCTTACCACATGGCGCTTCTTTGAATTGTGCTTTTTGTGGTAGTGGTGAGGAAAGTTCTTCTCACATCTTCTTGCATTGTGATGTGGTATTTATGGTTTAGCAAAAAGTGTTCATGTGGCTCAAAAATAATTTTTTAATACCACTTAACTTATTTATGCATTTTTAATGTTGGAACGCGGAGGTTCGGAACAAAAAGCTAAGCAAGGGTTTTTGGTTAATTTGGCATGCGTCTATATGGGTGATATGGAAGACTGGAAATGATAGAATCTTCAAAGATTGTATTAAGGGCATTGATGACGTAATGGATGATATAAAAGTCTTGTCTAAGTAGTGGAGTTTAAATCGTTTAAAAACTCTATCTTGTCTCTATTATGAGTGGTGTTGGAACCCAATGGATTGTCTTTTGCGATAGTACAGTGCCCGACTTTGTTGTGTTTTTATCTTTGGGTGATGTTTTATGTTGGGGTTGGGCTGCCGCATATTTACGGTGCCTATTTTGTAATTTCTTTCTTTTGCTTAGTCGCCCTTCTTGTGTGGTCTAACTTTCAATGTTGTTTAAAAAATAATACATTTTCTCCTAGAAGGCATTAATGTGGTGGATATCCAAATAATTATCACCACATATAGCTTATCATTTCCCCGACGAATATTAAAAATTATGTTCATATTTAATATCAGACACGTCTCAAATAAGATTTCCTTTAGTAGAGTGGAGGAAACCTATGAAAAAAAACATGAATGTTAAAACATCAAAGCATTGCATGTATAATCAAACCTACGTTTTTAGATTAAACCAGTGTGGTTTGAGTAGTAAGCGACTCAATCTAAGCTAAACATAGTTAGAAGTTTTATCTTTGACTTATGTTTATAAACAACTTTCTTTCCTTTTTTTTAATGGGGGGAGAGACAACTTTTGAGATACAAGTTATTCAATACCCAACATTTCAATAGTGGTACATAGAAATACCATCCCCCACTTTTATTTGATACTTGCCACAGTAACATCTTAAAAAAAATAAAATAAAACTGACTAGAATTAGTTCAACTTCTAGAACAGTTATTTTATCCCTCCACCTCCAATTAAATTTTTAATTTAGGAACGTGCAATCGGCAAGGAGAAATATGGCCACAGAAATACAAACTGATTGAGAAGAAGATAAATTTACTTAGCCAAAAAAAAAAAGAAGATAAATTTACTCTATTTGATTCAACATGTACACAAATTGATGTTACAATCACATACATCAAGAGGCTTTTATAGGCCAAATAATTATAGAATACTTGATCACAAAGAAACTTAACATGAAAGCATTCATACGGTCCACTCATTTTCTTTCTTGATGTCTAGACTAATTAGACAAAACAACAAATTGATGTGGTCCTAAGCAACTTGCTTAGTGTATGTATAGGTCTTGTGCTTGTCAATACTTCTACTGATAGCTTGATTTAATTTCCAACAAGATCTGTTTATATATACATTTCAATGTGACATCAACATTCATACAGAACCAACAAAAATATTGTAATATATTTTGCAAGAAGAGTGTGGTAAGCTGGTAATGGAAGAAGGGAAAGGAAGAGTTTGTGTAACTGGAGGTACAGGGTTTATTGGTTCATGGATCATCAAGAGACTCCTTGAAGATGGTTACGCTGTTAATACCACTGTTAGATCTAATCCAGGTAACCCTTTTTGAAAGAAAAAAAACTATAAACTAATAAACTACATATTGTTATTGGATTTTAGTGATATTATTTAATTTTCATATTGTTTAGTATCTCATTTGAATTAAGTTGTACATCATATATCTTCTTCAATTAAAAAAAGTTAAATTACCTTCTTAAATAAAAAGGTTAAATTACCCGGAAAAATAGAGATAAAAAAGTGCCACTAAAAGACATTTGAATTAACCAAGATATAAAAAAAATAGAGTAAAAAATACAATATAATAAGACTTAAATAAGTTTTTGGTCTTTAAATACTTTCGCAAGAGATATATATTTCTTTGTTATTGTCTTGCTTTTAAGTCAACTCATAAGTATCCTTCAAAATTCCGAATTATTTTTTGTAGTCAAGCTTAGTAAATTATAAACATATCTCTTGCAAAAGTTTAGAATTTTTGAAGAAAAGATAAATTAAATATGAATTTTTAAACATGAATAGTACACACGGGTAAACAGATAAAAAAAAGTTATTAGAAAACGTTTGAATGACTATTGTTTGAGAAAAATATTTGAGGGATTAAAAATAAAATATATTTATAGGAATTAAAAAACTATTTAACTCTAATAATAAAAAAGTATTTTTCATATATTTAAATAAACTTATTTCAATTTTTTTTTTAAATAAACTGATATGACATGTTTAAATTAAAATTGTATGTAGTTAAGTCTTTTTAGATGAACACAATGATACCTTTGAAGTTTGATTGTTTATGTATCTAAGATCTAATTAATTATTCAATGCCATGTCATATTTTTGTATTGATTTATCTAAAGATAAAATCAAGTTTAAAAAGAGTTTTGCATGTGGGTTACCCAAACTTCAAGGCATCTAAGGATTCTCCATTTTTTCAGCCATGTATCTAAAAAATACTTAGGTTTTGTATTTGAATTAAAGACCGATCAAACTCGAGTCTCATTTAGGCGAGTTAATAGACCTTATCAGTTGGTCAAACATACTCTCATCCCTATTTTTATTTTCTTAAGAAATATTCTCATCCTTGTATTCTTAGTTATGAAGCACGAACTCTGATACCTGACACGACAGTGACACAGACACATTGAGACCACTAACGTAAAAAACATAGGATACTGACAATACTACCTACTTTTTATTAATTTATATATAAAAGATCTAAACTAAGAATCAAAATACATACATATGTATTTAACTTGAGCAATATATTTCATTAAATAAAGTTCTATAACAAGATACAATTGTATTTGACCTTTATTTATCCATCTACTGTCAAAAAATTTAACTGCATTGTAAACAACTTTAATGTTTATAACCCCCGTTGATCAACATTTCTTACACATCTTTAACTCTTGAATCTACTGTGTGTGGAAGCAGGGAAAAAACCCATTTATTTATCTAAGTTGTTCCACACGCCACGTATAAGTGTTACATTGACGTCGGACACCGGTCCAAGTTATGTCAAAGTAAAGAAGAAAACAACTTATTTAGAACACTTGCCCGACACGTACCCTACGAGTGTCATAAGAGTGTCGGACACCGACATGTGTCGCTCCGATACGTTTAATCCTAGAGATGTCCATGCTCCATAAATTCTTAGGTTGTTTAATCAAGTGCGGATTTTGGTTATTTGTTGTTATTAATAGTAATATGTTTTCCATGTAACGATAGCTATGTAAGCGAAATTATGTATATTACAGGACAAAAGAAAGACGTTAGCTTCCTCACAGATCTTCCAAATGCATCTCAAAAGCTACAAATTTTCAACGCTGATCTTAGCAACCCTGAAAGTTTCAATGCAGCAATTGAAGGGTGCATTGGAGTATTCCACACAGCTACTCCAGTTGATTTTGAACTGAAAGAACCAGAGGAAATTGTGATAAAAAGAACCATTGATGGAGCATTAGGAATTCTTAAAGCATGCAAAAATTCAAAGACAGTGAAAAGAGTTGTTTACACCTCTAGCGCTTCTGCTGTGTGTATGCAAAACAAAGAAGTAGAGGTAATGGATGAAAGTTATTGGAGTGATGTGAATAATCTTAGAACTTTGAAACCTTTTGCTTGGTCATATGCTGTTTCTAAAACCCTAGCTGAGAAAGCTGTTCTAGAATTTGGAGAACAACATGGGTTGGATATTGTGACTCTCGTACCAACTTTTGTTGCTGGACCTTTCATTTGTCCTAAGCTACCTAGTTCTGTCCATAGTTCACTAGCTTTCTTATTTGGTAAGTGAAGTTTCTTCTTACCAAATTTCCCATTGGTTCTTGGATTATTGTGAAAGTATTTTCTTGATTGTTTTATTTCTTAAATTGATAAAAATTAACAAAGGAATTTTCATGCAGGTGATATTGACAAGAATAATCCATTATTGCTTGTATCTAAAACCGGTATGGTGCATGTTGATGATGTGGCTAGAGCACATATATTCTTACTTGAACATCCTAATCCAAAAGGGAGATATAATTGCTCACCATTCATTGCAACTATTGAAGAAATAGTCGACCTTGTTTCTTCCAAGTATCCTGAACTTCAAATGCCAACATTCAAGTGAGTTGTACATATTAATTCGTTGTCCTTCTCTATGTTAATAACTTGAGTAAATTTATGAGATTTTTCTTTCATTTTTACTAATATTATTCAACTGTTTTCATCTTCTAGAGAGCTTATGGAAGTTAAAGGTCCTAAGTTTCCACAATTAACCTCAAAGAAACTCATGGACGCTGGATTCAAGTTTAAATATAGCCTTGAGGAAATGTTTGAGGACGCAATTGACTGTTGCAAGGAAAAGGGTTATCTTTGAACCATGAAGTTAATAAGATTATTTGAAGAAGCTTATTGATATTGATAGTATTAATAAATCATATGACGTTGGACATGACTTAAAATTTGAGTTATTTTCTATTTTAGCACATAGATAAAATAAAACCACATGTGTAATCAAGATGAAATAACAAACAAATTTCATTAATAATAATCTAACTAGTGTCCCCGGTACTGGTTAAGATACTAAAAAATGAAACTTTTTTTTGGACTTCTAGTCCAAAATATGATGTCAATTAAATTCACTTAATTAAGTTAAGGGAAATGCTAACTGATGCCCGGTGCACTGGTTAGGCATACTAAAAAAGGAAATTATATAGTAGGTATTGCAATGAAAATTGTGTAATCAATCCATAAAAAATTAAAAAAGTTTCCTTTTTTACTAATAACTTCATTTTTTTTAGTATTTTAACCGGTGTCCCAGTGGCACCTGTTGTGAGTTTTAATTCAAGTTAGTTTAGATGAATAGTATTTTAATCAAGGCTTGTTTGGTTAAAAACGCATAGTAGCCAAGTTGGTTATTAGTTTGTTACATTTTAGCTAGATTTTAGCAAAGTTAGTTAGGGGTTTGTGACATGACTTGTCCCACAAGCCAAGTAGCTAAAGCTTGTGTATGTGTGTATATATATATATATATATATAAACACTTTGTATGTGTAATTCACAATCTAATGAATTCAAAATTTACATACTTCTAATCTTCTCATTCTCTCTTCTTCTTATTCTCGCAAATTCCTAAAATCAAAACTCTAAGAACCCTAACTTGCATTGCAAGCATTTTGTGATGCGCTAACAAATTGGCATCAAAAGCTTTTGGTTTCGTTCTAAGGGTGTAAGAAACCTTCGATCACTCAATTATCAAGAGCAGAAACATTGTAGGAGAAGCCATGAATTGTAGCAGTAGTTTTAATACGCATCTTCCATTTCTTGAAGGAAGAAACTGGGAAAGATAGAGTTTTGTGATGAAGAATATGTTTGGGGCACAAGATTTGTTGGAAATTGTGCAAAACGGTTACAATGATTTAGCTTCAAATGCAACTGAAGTTCAGAGGAATGCACACAAAGAATTAAAGAAGAAGGATTGCAAGGCTTTGTTCTTGATTCAACAGAGTCTTAATGAAGGAAACTTCGAAAGAATTTTAAAATCCACAAGAACAAAGGAAGCTTGGGATATTCTTGAAAAGAATCATGAAGGTGATGATAAGGTGAAGCAGATTAAGCTTCAGTCATTGAGAAGGACATTTGAATTGATGCAGATAGAGGATGAGCAGAAGATTGCTGAGTGCATCTCCAAACTCATCAATATTGTGAATCAGATAAAGGCTTGTGGAGAAGCAATTACATATCAACAAATTGTTGAGAAAATCATGAGAACACTATCATCAAGATTTGATTTTATAGTGGTTGCAATTCAGGAATCGAAGGATGTGAAAACCTTGAAGATTGAAGAATTGCAAAGCTCATTCGAAGCTCATGAACTGATGGTTTCTGAAAGAAACAACGAAAGATCAATTCAACAAGCTTTGCAAGTTCAAATTATGAAGAAAGATGATTCTGATAGAAAGAACTTCAAGAAGGGGAAGAATAACACAAAGGGAGGAAACTGGTCTAAAGGCAAGAACAAAGGTTCAAAAAAAAGGTGAATCTTCAAAAGAAGGAAGTTCTTATCAGCACAAGAAGAAAGGTTTTGATAAGAAGAAGATTTTGTGCTTTAAATGTGAGAAATTTGGTCACTTTGCTTTTGAATGCTGGTCTGGTAAAGGAAAGCAAGCAAAGAATGATGAGGGAAAAGCTAAGATTTCTCAAAAGGATTCAGATTCTGACACAGTTTTATTGATGGTTACAACTAGTAATGAGAGTTGCAATCCAGAAAGATGGTTCTAAGATACTGGTTGTTCTGAAACTGTTTGATAAGAATCAAAGGTTAGTGTTGAAAACTACCCTTTGAAAGAACATAACTTTTCAAACTGATATGAAAGCTATATAATTGAATTGTCTATCTGTTATTGTGAAAAAAGAAGATAGCTGGTTATGGCACTATAGATTTGGTCATCTCAATTTTAGGAGTCTTAATCAATTGGTTGATAAAGACATGATTCTAGGAGTACCTAAACTGGACATACTTGACAAAGTCTGTGATACTTGCTTGATTGGTAAGCAATCTAGAACTGCATTCATTTCAAACACTGCAGATTGATCAAATGATGTCTTGAATGTAGTATATTCAGATGTGTGTGGCCCTTTGGAGGTTCCTTCATTAGGTGGAACCAAGTATTTCATCGGTTTCATAGATGAATTTAGCAGGAAAATCTAGTTATACTTCATCGAAGCAAAGAGTGATGTTGTTGATATATTTCAGAAATTGAAAGTCTTAGTAGAAAAGCAAAGTGTAAAATCTATTAAGATTTTGAGAACTGATGGAGGTGGTGAGTATACTTCAAAGGTTTTTGAGAAATTTTGTGAAGATAATGGTATAATTCATGAAGTGTTTGCTCCATACACTCCACAACACAATGGCTTAGATGAAAGAAGGAATAGAAGCTTGCTTGATATGACCAGAAGCATGTTGAAGCTGAAGAATATGCCAAACACATTTTGGGAAGAAGCTTTAAGAACTACATCATACATCTTAAACAGATGTCCAACTAAGAAGCTTGATCAAGTTCCCGAAGAAGTATGGTTGGGAAGCAAGCAATCTGCAAAACATTTGAGAGTATCTGGTTCCTTGTGCTACAAGCATATCCCTGATGCAAAGAGAAGAAAGCTGGGGGACAAGAGTGAGACTATGATACTGGTTGGATATCATGAAACAGATTCCTATAGACTCTATCATCCTCTAAATCATTCAATTGTGATCAGGAAAGATGTTAAAGTTTGTGAATCTGAAGCTTGGGATTGGAACAAGAAAGAGAAGAGTTCCAATTTAACCATTCATGCATTACTTGAAGAATAACAAGTTTAACAAGAGGCTGATACTCAAGATGAGATACATATTGAAGATAATCAAGACGCTAGAGTTTCACAAAGAAAAAGGTTTGTCTCCACAAGATTAGTTGGTCATAAAATTACTGCTGATATTGAAGTCAATGAAGAAGGGGAATTTGTTCATTTTGCATTATTAGCTTATTCAAAACCAATCAACTATGATATAGTAATGACTCAGAAGGTATTGAAGAATGTTGTGATTAAGGAACTTATTGCAATCAACAGAAACAATATTTAGGAGCTCACCAAGTTACCAGCTAACAAGAAAGTCATTGATGTGAAATGGGTATTCAAGTTGAAACTGAAACCAAATGGTTGCAATCAACAGAAACAATATTTGGGAGCTCACCAAGTTACCAGCTAACAAGAAGGCCATTGATGTGAAATGGGTATTCAAGTTGAAACTGAAACCAAATGGTAAGGTAGCAAACACAAAGCAAGAATAATAGCAAGAGGCTTTTTGCTGAAAACTGGCCTTGACTACTTTGAAGTGTATGCACATGTAGCTAGACTAGAAACTGTGAGATTGATAATTGCCATAGGTTGTGGAAGAAACTGGCCAATGTATCTCTTAGATGTAAAATCAGCTTTCTTAAATGGTCCATTAGATGAAGTTTTGTATGTTACACAACCTCCAGGCTTCGAAATTAAAGGGAAGGAAGATATGGTATTTAGATTGCATAAGGCTCTCTATGGCTTAAAGCAAGCACCAAGAGCATGGAATAAAAGGATTAACAGTTTTCAGCAAGAATTTGTGAAATATAAGTCTGAATATGGTATGTATGTGAAGAAAGGGAAAGTTGGTAATCAGATACTCATCTGCTTGTATGTTGATGATCTAATTTTGACTGGCAGCAATATGAATGAGATAGAAGCATTCAAAGTCCAAATGACGAAAGAGTTTCAGATGGCAAACTTAGGCAAGCTGACTTACATTCTTGGCATGGAAGTCACTGAGATTTCTGAAGGTTTAGTTATGTATCAGATGAAGTATGCATCTGATATACTTAAAAGGTTCAATATGTTAAGTTGCAATCTTGCATCATCACCGGTTGAGGTCAATGTGAAATTGGTGATTAATGAAGATGAAGAACTAGTTGATTCTACATTGTTCAAGCAAGTTGTAGGATCACTGAGGTATTTGTGCAATAGTAGGCCATATATTGCTTATGCAGTTCGCATAATCAGTAGGTTCATGAGTGAACCAAGAGCTTCTCACCTGCTAGTAGCTAAAAGGGCGATGAAATACATTAAGGGGACACTAGAGTACGGCATATTGTTTCCAAAATGTTTGAATGAAGATTATATGGAGTTAATGGCTTATTATGATGCAGATTGTTGTGGGGATAAGCAAGATAGAAAGAGAACCTCAGGTTATCTATTTAAATTTTTGGATGCTCCAATCTCTTGGTGTGCTAAGAAGCAACCAGTGGTAGCCTTGTCAACACGTGAATATGAGTATATTGCAGGGTGTTTAGCAGCTTGTCAAGAAGTTTGGCTTGAATCTACACTGAAGGAGATGGAAATTGAAGTTAATATACCTATAGCTCTGTTTACACACAACAAATCACCTATAAACTTAGCTAAAAATCCAGTTTTGCATGGAAGGAGCAAGCACATTGAAGCGAAATTTTACTTTCTTAGAGAACAAGTAAACAAAGAGGCATTGAAGGTTATCCATTGTTCTACTGAGATGCAGCTAGCTGACATGTTCACTAAACATGTGAAGGTTGACAGGTTCATCAAGCTCAGAAGCTTGATTGGTATGGTGAAAGTGCAAACTTGAATTAAGGGAGAGTGTTAGTTTTAATACAAGTTATTTTATATGATTAGTGTTTTAATCGAGGCTTGTTTGGTTAAAAACACATAGTAACCAAGTTAGTTATTAGTTTGTTACATTTTAGCTAGATTTTAGCAAAGTTAACAGTTAGGGTTTGTGAGATGACTTGTCACACAAGCCAAGTAGCTAAAACTTGTATATAAACACTTTGTATGTGTAATTCACATTCTAATGAATTCACAATTTACATATTTCTAATCTTCTCATTCTTTCTTCTTCTTATTCTCTTAAATTCCTTAAATCAAAACTCTAAGAACCCTAGCTTGCATTGCAAGCATTTTGTGCCGCGCTAACACCGGTTAGCATGACCCGTTAAGTTAATAATCAATATTCCATATATTTTTTTCTTTTACACACCAATATGGTTGAGAAGCATCTTTAAAAAAAAACGGTTGAGAAGCATGGTAGAGTCCAACTGATCATTTTTTTTTACCACTTGCTTCCTAACCCAGTAACCCTAATGTGCAGCAAAGTAACTAAATTTAAATCATATATTTTGACCTTAAATTTTAAAATATGACTTCAAATAGTTTCTTTCCTATTTCACTTCATGATCTTGATACCAACATACCAAGGATAACAGTACATATATATTTAGGACAAACTTATTATGACTACAATTGAATTACAAAAATTCTAATCACTATATAATAGGTTAATCTACTACCAAGGATATTAACAGTACATATATTTAGTATTTATCAACAGTAACACTCCAGCATTGGAAACTATTTCAACATAAAGGTTCAATAATGAGTATACAAGTTAGTTGTAAAAAATTTGAAAATGAAAATTAAGCAAGCAAAACAAAAAAAAAAAAAAAAATTGACCTAACCTTTCTAGTTCTAGCTCTGATTCCTTTCACCTCTAATTAGTAATTTAGGCACATATGCACACCTCAATTGTATCAAGGCAGTCAAAAGCCATTACAACAATAGAAGCTCACTTTGATTTCTACAAGCCACGATTTTCTTATTCATGTATTTCCTTCCTATTCACAACCAAATTGGCTGAACTATTCTAACACAAAATGTAACACCTTATGCTTAGCTAGCTATGGAAATTTACATTTACATATTTCTTCTAGGCATAGAGTCCTTTAAAATGCGACTACATATATAAAGATGAGAGACTCATGCATGAATCACCATATCACACCATTATGATTAATTATTTCATTTAATTTATACCTAAAACTCCAAATCAAGACTTCTTCTACTATCTCAAAAGAAAAACAGAAACAATGTCACTTAGAATCAAATGGTGTGACTTTATGGCTGATGATATGAAATACTGAAAGGCCAAGGATTTATGTTGACTTGATGTTTTCATATTTTCCTATCTTAACGGTTCATCCGCTTTGGTGTCTTCAAACTTCTTCATGAAAAGAAAAAAAACACAAATGTTAAAACATCAAAGCATTGCATGTATAATTAAACCCAATTTTTAGATCAAACTAGTGCGGTTTGAGTAAGCGACTCAATCTAAGCTAAACAAGTGGTTAGAAGTTTTATCTATGACTCATGTTTGAGTTATTTAGGAGAGACAACTTTCTTTATTTTTTTTCCTACAGACAACTTTTGAACACGATTCAAATCCCGGAAAGATTAATATCCATTGTTGCATACAATTAAAGAATAATTTATAATAAACTAAAAAACCAAGTTTGGGAGACGGCGCATCTTCGCTCAAAACCCTAAAATAATAGGGATATAATTTACATCTATTATATATCCAACATTTTACTTATTCACAAATAATGTGAGACTTAACCACTCACGCTTGAAATTCCATACAATAAGTCGCTTCCATGAGTTTCATGCATTTTCTAAATATTTAGAAGAACTACAGATTCAGAGAGAGAACAAGTTGTTGATACAAACTTTTGTTGGGGAATTAATATTCAATATACTATTCGGTTGAAAATCAAGTTCTCTCTTGCATCGAATTTTCATTTCAATGGTTTTAGTAGTTGTTATTCAAAGTTTTGGTTCTGAGCCACGCAAGAATATTTGATTTTAATCATAATTGTTTAAAAAGTCACATATAAAACAATTTGTGATTGAACTCGTGATCAAAGTTATGTATTTAAAAAATGAAATCAATAATAGTAAGTAAATAGAAATACCATCCCCCACTTTTATTTGGCAGCAACGTTAATTCAACTTCTAGAACAGTTTTTTTATCCCCGGAATCTCCAATTAAATTCTTAACTTAGGAAGGTGCAATCAGCGATGAGAAATATTATAATAGTATTTGAAAGAATTAGTATGCCCAGAGATAAGTTTGAATCATATAGTGGGGCATTAATTAGAAATACTACAAAACTGACTCACTCAACACAAACAGATAGAGAGGAACATAAATTTAATCTATTTGATTCAACATGTACACAAATTGATGTTGCAATCACGTACATCAAGAGGCTTTTATAGGCCAAATAATTATAAAATACTTGATCACTAAGAAACTCATCATGAAAAGCATTCATACAGTCCACTCATTTTCTTTAATTTCTTGATGTCTAGACTAATTAATTAGACAAAACAACAAACTTGATGTGGTCCATAAGCAACTTGCTTAGTGTATAGGTCTTGTGCTTGTCAATTCTTCCACTGATAGCTTGATTTAATTTCCAACAATAAAAAACATTACATCTGTTTATATATATATTTCAATATGTGACCATCAACCTTCATACAGAAGCAACAAAAATAAAAGTGAAGTGTCAAAAAATATTTTGCAAGAGTGTAGTAATGGAAGAAGGGAAAGGAAGAGTTTGTGTGACTGGAGGTACAGGGTTTATTGGTTCATGGATTATTAAGCGACTCCTTGAAGATGGTTACACTGTTAATACCACTGTTAGATCTAATCCAGGTATCCTTTTTGAAAGTAAAAAAAACTATAAACTAATAAACTACATATTGCTATTGGATTTTAATGATATTATTTAATTTTCATATTGTTTCGTATCTCATTTGAATTAGAATTAAGTTGTACATCGTATTATTAAATTAATTCTTCTTCAATTGTTATTAAAAAAAAAATCTTCTTCAATTAAAAAAAGTTAAATTACCTTCTTCAAAAAAGTTAAATTACCTGGAAAAAATAGAGATAAAAAATATGCCACTAAAATACATTTGAATTACTTTTTTGAATTAACCAAGATAAAAAAAAAAGAATAAAAATATATAATACAATAAGACTTAAATAAGTTTTTGGTCTTTATAGATATATCATTTTAATATATATATATATATATATATATCATATTTCTTTGTTAGCCGTCTAAATTTTTCTTCATCTTTTAAATGTTTTTGGTCAATATTTTTCATCTTTCTTTTAAGTCAACTCATAAGTATTCTTCAAAATTCTAAATCATTTTTTGCAGTCAAGTTTAGTAAATTATAAAAATTTCTCTTGCAAAAGTTTAAATTTTTTTAACAAAAGATAAATTAAATATAAATCTTTAAACATGAACTGTACACACGAGTTAACTTTAAAATAGATAAAAAAAATGTTATTAGAAAACTTTTTTTTAAAGGAAATATTAGAAAAATTTGAATGGTTAGTTGTCGTGTCATTTTTCGGAGATCAAGCTATTTTATTAGCATAGACTCATTAATTTTTTTCACGACCGAACATTTGTTTTTTTTTTTTTAAGAAAAAGGGGAAAAAGTTCAAACCACCCCTTTGAAAAGATTTTGGGTTCGGGGGTTAGTTATATTTAGGGAAGGTGTTAGCACCCTAAATATCCATAGTATTCTATGGGAACCTCT
>Ga0315915_1001902_pt1 | contig 25903 bp, 11 predicted proteins | sample MpolbnodulesMG_FD_207738 | JGI IMG/M metagenome (GOLD analysis project Ga0315915, IMG submission 207738) | Medicago polymorpha root nodule microbial communities from Los Angeles, California, United States - branched nodules | ecosystem: Host-associated > Plants > Roots > Nodule | place: USA...
TGGAGAACCGGTCTGACCCACAACTCGGCCGAGTCACCGGTTTTTACCGGTTTTGACCGGTTCCTGCCGAGTTAACTGCATGACCGATCCAAATGTTGGCTCGAACCGGCCTACCCACCGGTTCATGGTCCGACCGGTCCGACCGGCCGGTCCGAGCCGAGTTTTAAAACTATGCAATTGAACTTCAAATAGGTTTCTAATCATTAATTCATTTACTTTATGTTCCTTAGAGTTAGTTTGTTTTGTTCCGATTAGGTTTAGTTTGAGCTTGTCTAGTTTTGTAAATTCTGATTGTTGAATATTGATAATTGATTTTGTTAATTAAGATTCTACATTTGAACATCTCAATTCAATAGTGAATCTTAGTATTATATTCATTGTCTTGATTTTTCTTATTGTTTACTGTGCAAAAATCCAAAAAGTTATACATTTTCTAATTACGCTTTTGCTAAACTCTTGAAAGTTTTCTAAAACATATGTAACCCTTCCCCCACAACATATATTCATGTTTGCCATATAGACCAACAAGATCTACTCTGAAACTGTATAAATATGTGATAGAGAAGCAAAATTAACAGAAAACTCTAACAAAAGGTTGCTAGAGAACTAATTACGATGACCCGAGAAGTACAATTGAGGAGAGAGAACATAGATAGGAAAGTTGTTAAGAAATTCTAAGTGAACTTTGATGTCAAACAATTTCAGTAGAGATTTGACACTTGTAAAATTGTTGTAAGAGTCTTGCTAATCTTCAAGTCTTCACTCCTTTATATAGAGGTGTTAAAGATACGTTGGAAATTGTCAGCACATCAAAAGAGTCATTGTTGAAGCTTGATCAAATCACCAATGATCTGTTGCTTGATTTGGTTATTGTCCAAGAAGGGAACAATTTCAAATCCATTCCATGTATAGAGCATAACCAGCGTAGGTGCATCTGTATTCTTGTACTATTGTAGACATGAAGAGTGGAGTAGTGGAGTAGTGGTTGTACAATTGTACTATTGTCCTTTTCCTGCACTCTTTAGTGGATAAGCATCCAATGCCTTCAAATTCCTCTGAATTAGTCGTTGCTCCAGGCTTCCATTCCTTCTGCAATCATAAGCGTTTAGAATAACAACTTCTAACAAACTGAAGATTCCATTCTTCAGCCTGTGATGAACTATACCTTCTGATGACTTTCAGCTTCTGATGACGTCAGCTTCTGATGATCTTCAGCTTCTGGTAGACAGCTTCTGATCATCTTCAGCTTCTGGATGACTTGGGTCAAGAACTTTTATAGTGTTGGTTCTACCGGCAGGTCGCGGTTAGGGTCGCACTTTTGTTTGATAACTTTGGTTCTACCGGCAGGTCGCGGTTAGGGTTAACTTCCTTGCCTATTTTTGAGACGATCCAATCGGTCACGTATCACTTAATCTCACAATTTTTTTTCTTCTGATATGTCATTAATAAAAAATATTTAGTAGAAACACTACATTAATATTGTTATTTTGAAGATCGTCATGAGTTTTGGAAATTTCATCATATTAAATTTCTCGTATCGGTACATAAAAATTTACTTATGTAAATATAAGCACATTAAATCTACAAGAAGTGCGTTGCAAATATTTAACGATGTTTTATATATAAAATTTAAAAATATTTAATAAAAACACTACATTAATCGACTTTCTCATATTAGTATATGAATATTTACTTTAGTATATATAAATACATAAAATCAACAACAAGTGTAGTACAAATATTTAACGGTGTTTTGCATATAAAATAACAAATATTTAATAGAAAAACTACATTAACGTTGATATTTTGAAAATAGTCACAAATTTTCAAAATTTTATCATGTACATTTTCTAATATTGGTATATAAAAAAATGTTTTTGTTGATTATTTTTTATCAAATAATTTAATGGTTAGAAATTCACATTTTAAAGTGAATAAATGAAGTGTCTGAGTTTGACTCTTGACACCACAAATACAAAACAATTAAATGTTTGTTTGGTTCCGCGTTTGGAAGCCTCAAACGCGAGTTTGCTTTTTGAAACGTGGTTTCAGCATACTTTTTGATGTTTGGGTAGTTTCAGAAGCGATTAAGTAAAACGTGAATATAGTCCCAAACTCACGTTGGTGAGAAGCCACAATTTCGGAGCATCTGCAGCGACTTAACGTGATTTCGAGAATTAATTTTGTCATGACAATTTCGTTTTCCCTAATTACCCTTTTTCTTTTTCCCACAGAGTTGTAAATCGTTTCCTTCAATCCAACAAAACGGCCAACGATGATTTTTTTTCATTGCTCAATTTTGGTTTCATGCTGCTGCTTCAAGCTTTAGGTTACATAGGTTTCATGGTGCAGCAACCTTCAACGCTCTCTCTCTTTCTCTAGGTTAGAGAAGAGGTTGAAATTGGGCTTCAAAAGCCCATTACTTTCTTATTTTTGTAAAAGCCCAATAATATTTTGGTTAATCCTTTAAAAAAAGGTTTGACACAATTTGGTAATCAATATGAGTAAAAAAATTAATATAACATATCTAACTAAAATTAAACTATCTATAATTTATACAATTTTTTTTGATGGAATATGCTTTTTATTTTAAATTTTTTATTTCTTTATGAATAATCAAATTAATAATGCAACAAAATTTAAATAACCATAAAATAGAAATGAATTTAATCTTAAAAAAAATTTAATACCCATTTTGGTAATTATGCATTCAAAATCAATTTTGATCCAAGTTATCCAAAAAACATGAATTTATGAGAATCACTTTTGCTTTAAAGTATCCAAACATAAATCAATCCACATTCAACTCACTTTTAACCAAAATCAATTCTAACAAAATCAATTCTGTCAAAATCAATTATCTCCACCGCAGAACCAAACACACGTTAATTAAGTTATGTTCACATAACATCTTGTTTCTGTTGATATAAATAAATGAAATCTGCAAAATATGCGAAACATATATTTAATGGATTTGTGTATATAAAAAATATTAATATAAACGTTATACTAAGAGACAAATTGTGTAAAAAAAACACTTTCCATAGTTTATCGTTTCAATTTTTTTTTCCCTATTTTATAAAATTAAACTCAACTTAAAAACCATAAAATTATGGCGAACAAACGACGTGGCGCGTACTTGAGCACATGAATAGAGTGGTGAGAAACTGAGCTACGAAAAGAAAAGTAAAAGCACTGATGCAGTGAATCAATGGAACTGAAACAAGTAGAGTTGGTTAGTTAGCTACTATGACATTTGCTTCCACCACTACTCTCACTCTCTCCCACCGTCGAACACCATTCCCTTACTCCAAAACTCGTTCTCCTCAACCAAACATCGTCGTTGCATTTTCTAACTTCAGTAATAAAATTGTTTCCAAATTAAGCATTCAAAATGAAGAACTCGATGTTCAAACCAAGTAATTCTTTAAACCTGTTTAATTCTGAAATATGAATCAGTATTGTTATTACGTGGACTCTCTTATTATATTTTCTTCCTTTGATTTTGTGAGTGTAGCATGTGGAATTGGAAGGGTTACAATATTCGCTATCAATATTCTGGGAACAATGGTCCTGCATTAGTTTTGGTGCATGGTTTTGGAGCTAACAGGTCTGTCTACCTTCTTAATCTCATAATCAGTGGGTATCCATTGAATATCGGTATCTGATACGGATCCGTCTCCATTTTTTTAGTATTTAGGCGCCATTAAATTCAGTGTAATTATATGTATCGGAGTCGGTCACAACATGTGTCCGACACCAGGATACCGTGCAGAGTGTCTGTGCTTTATAGTTCGTAGTTCTTAGCATAGAAGTGCTTATATAGAATATAACAAAAAGTAAAATATAGTCAAACTATTTTATATAGAGTCTTGCTAACCGGTGCCTTAGGATATTAGTTAAGGAAGTATATGGAGACAGAAAAGACAAATTTTGGATTGAAAAAAACACTTTCAACTTTCAAAAAGTAGAATACTCAACTTCGTAGATAATATTTCCTTTTATAATTCTTTAATTAGGGCACTTGTTAGCATTTCTTCTTTATACAAGTTGTTTAGATTCGCTATCTAGGAGAGCTTAGAGGAATAAGTTGTTTTCAGAAGATCTCCCAAATAGTTTACAAGTGATTGTGTTTGAGGTAAGCTCAAATAAGTTAGTCCAAATAGTCCCCATTAATCAATGTTCTATTTATGCGATATTATCATTCTATATTGAGTATTTATCCGGTCAAAAGTTCATGTAAATGAACTCATATCTATTTAACCAACCAATTGGACTCAAGTGATTAATGAGATCCATCCGGACAAATTGTTCTGGAGAATCGAGTTCGATTCCTGAGTGGAACAATTTTTTACTAGGCTTTACTTACCTCCTGACGAAAGTCTAGATTACCAAGGCCCTTTTCCCTAATGACAGGAGCATTTACTCCAAAAACAAAAACAAAAAAATAACACTTATCTATTTTCGTACGTGAATTATACAGATCTTTACCAGGGGTAAACCACCTGTTTCTTTATATATATGAAATATGCAATATGCAAAAACCAGAACTTTTCTTTATTCTTGAATTTTTTCATGAATAGAGGTATCTAGAAATTTGATTAAGAAACATGTATTCATGCTCTTTCATTTCAATTAGAAAATGCAGGACACATATTATATCACATATTTATTGTAAGGGTCTTATAGCTAGGTCTGTTTGGTTCTGCAGTTATTTTGAGTGATTGAGAATACACTTCATTGCAGTGATCACTGGAGGAAAAATATTCCAGACCTAGCAAAATCCCACCGTGTATACTCTATTGATCTTATTGGATATGGATATTCAGACAAACCAAATCCTCGTCAAATTGGAGACGATTCCTTTTACACTTTTGATACATGGGCCGCACAATTAAATGAGTTTTGTCTTGATGTCGTTAAGGATGAAGCGTTCTTTATATGCAATTCAATTGGAGGTAAATTCTTTTCAAGTGCTTTGATATTTAATTACTGGCAGGGTTATTTTAAATTATTCGATTCTCATTCATTGTTACAAGCGAAGAGATACATTATTCTGATATTATTTTTGTGCAGGAGTTGTAGGTCTTCAGGCAGCAATAACAGAACCACAAATCTGCAAGGGAATTCTCCTTCTTAATATATCTTTGCGCATGCTTCATATAAAGAAGCAGCCTTGGTATGCAAGACCTTTCATCAGTTCGTTCCAAAGATTGCTTAGGTACAGATGAAACAGAAGTTTCATTTTATTGAACAGATTTCATGTTCAAACCTTAAGCAGGGGATTTACCATTATCAAGGTTTATGTTATAGGGATACATCTGTTGGAAAATTCTTCTTTAAAGCTGTTGCAACGAAAGAATCTGTGAAGAACATTTTATGCCAGGTACTCTTCTAGCTTAACACTCAGCTAAAGTTCATCTCTTTGAAAGATTATATTTAAACAATGTGTGTTAGGCAAACAGAAAGAAATGCCACAGGATGAGACTATTAGTGCATTATATTAAAATTAAATGACCTTGTTGATACTTGATAGGAATTCCAGTACTTGTTTTCACAAAATAAGCCATGTGGTGATGCTCAAAACTGAAATTGCAATAAGCATAGAAAAACTGCAAACACTCTGACGGGCTGGTTTCTAGCTTATCCTCACCAGCCTGTAATCACCTACATTCTCTCGTTGCTCTCTCAATATCAAGCGCTTGGGAAACCCTCCCTTAAAAGCTAGCTATTACAGAGAAAAAACTAAGCCACATAAATACTTGCCCAAGCATCTCATAATACTCGATGTGGGACTTGGAAACCCAATAATACCCAAGTATCTATGTTATCGCCCCATAACAACGGATAACTAAAACTTTATGGTCTGCCCTTCTTTAGGTTTCCCTTTCTGAGCCATGAACAACCAGCTCTGATACTGAGCCTCATAAATACTTCCCAATTGAGTCTGCTGCCTTTTCTCCTACACCTTCCTCCAAGAATAAAGAGGCCTATTACTAAGTCCTAACAATATCAAACACTTATGTTATAAGCAACCAGCTCCGATATGTATCATTCTTTATCTATTGACAAACAAGGATGATTTTACCTGAAACTATACTGATTGTGAATGAATTACTTTTGTCAGTGCTATCATGACACTTCCAAAGTGACCGATGAGCTAGTGCAGCTCATCCTTAGTCCAGGGCTGGAACCTGGTGCTGTAGATGTCTTTCTTGAGTTTATTTGTTACTCAGGAGGCCCTCTTCCGGAGGAACTGCTACCCCAAGTGAAGGTAAGTTTCCACCTATCCTATATGAGGAAGTGGGAAGTTTTAATAAACTTTAATGCAACAAATGCAAATAATATACATTATTTCTCTTATTTCAGTGTCCGGTTTTGATAGCATGGGGTGACAAGGATCCTTGGGAACCAATTGAGATGGGAAGAAATTACGGCAATTTTGATTCAGTGGAAGACTTCATTGTCCTTCCAAATGTTGGCCATTGCCCTCAGGTTCTTTCTCTCATTCCATTCGCTTGCTTTCTTTCTATAATATGTCTGTGTGTGAGTGTGTGAAAGAGTTGATTTAGCATTTTCATGTGATGATTATTTTCCTCTGTGACATCCACTTTTTGTGATGTTACTGTTGTCACACGTATATGTAGCAATAGGAATTAAGGATGTTAAGGGAGCAGGAACCTTGTAAATTTCAAGGGAAATATTCTTCTGCTTGACTTCAACACTAAGAAAGTGGCATGCAAGGCCATAGAACTGCATTATAGATATCATAATAACAATTGTCATACTCAAACACAACAGCAGAGTAAGAGTAGTCATCTGTGGTTAAGACATGAGTTCTACATCTTTGTAGGAGAGTGACAACAGTACATGCATATTATGGACCACATACAAAGATACTAGTCATAACTACTATATACAAACCAAAAAGGATTGGTCAAAATTGAAAAGATAATGCACAAGGAACAATAATCCTCTAAATGTTAATGTATATCCCTTATTATCACTGCTACATATATAGTCTTGCGTAGGCAGTGGGGAAAAGGTCATAACCATATGTATGTTAGAAGCAATCATAATCAAAACCTTCTTCAGCGTCAACTTTTTTTTTTTCGAGGTGATATTTCAGCTTTGTCAACTTTTTTGTTTCAACTTTTTTTCAAAGTCATCAGAACTTGTCCTCTGTAGATGAACTCGTTTTCCGCTCTGTCAAAGTCCCAATTAACACACTAATAATATTCAGCATCAATTTGACAAGAAGGGAGATCTGAATCATTTCTTAGGGAGAGGGTGCTTTTGGCACAAGCTAATTTTTCTTCTAATCTACATGCCTATTTATACGAGCTGTTTAGTTTTGGGTGTTGATCAATTTATCTATGATCAACATGAACTTATTCATGCACCAATCACACATCAGTGATCCTTATGTTCAACTTTCAACTATGAACATGCGTTAGGAATGTTAACAGGAATTTAAGTCTATTAGAAAATATTAGATGAAAGTGAGGAGCTTTGAGCTAAGGATGGTCCCTTTACATTCTGTAATCTAATTAACTAGTATTGAGTTGGCTTTCTTACTGAATGCACCAACATTTGTCTGGGAATTTAATTGTCTAACTATGGTCTTGACTTTCTTAGCATCAACTTGATGCTTTCCTGAGCCAATAGGTGAATATATAATTGCATTGCCTTCATCTTGCAATGAGTTCCAGTGTCTGTCGAAAGAGTCAAGCATCTTCCAAAAAGGGTTAACATGGTGCCAAAAGGCTCCCACCTTATGACTATTTCAAAGTGTTTGCAATAGAATTCTACCACAAATATACTAGCTTGATGACCTTTCAATCCTTGTCGTTGGTTAATAAAAAACAATCAATAATTATTAACGTGACAGCCACCTAGTGGTTGTTATGGACCAATCAGATTAGAGTAACACTTACTGATGGTAAATATTACACTTTTGACCAAGTACTTAATGATCTCTATCAGTCATTCGGTCGTTCTAAAAAGAGTATTTAAAACTGCTCTAGCGTCCCGACAGGCTTGTCTGACCTGTATCACCATCAAGATGGCTGATATCTAAGATATATATTTGGGTCATGTTGGGTTAGTTGCAGACTTGCAGCACAGAAACATACCTTGCACTATTTGTAAACGTTCCTCTAAAATGTTCGGTGATTAACTTATAAAATCCCATGGGACTCATGTTCCCTTTTCATGCTCAGAAGTCATTCCTTTCATGCACATCCCTATGTTCTAGATACATCTGCCAGCCCTACCATGACCATACAGATAGTGGACTTATATGCTCTCATAGTTATATCCATAGGTTTATTTTCTTTAATGCTTGTTTTGGTATGTTTATCTTCTCTCATCTCTATCTTTATGTTAGAACCTATTGCAACATTAAGTGGTCATATCTAATCAAATGAATAACTCTATCTTGTTTCCAATAATCTTCTTACTTTGTTAACTGTCCACTTCATGAAGGATGAAGCACCTCAGCTTGTGAACCCACTTGTGGAGTCATTTGTAGCACGGCATGCCAAATCTTCATCTCTTACCCCATCAGTTGATTGATTCCCTGTCAGTCATTTTATTGATGCTGCCGGGCACAATGAAATCGTGTATATTTCTTCATTTGCTTCCACCAAGAGTGGGTTTTTTCTTTTGTATAGTATATGCATTATGAATTTTCTTTCCATCGAAAGATTCACTTTAGAAGGAAAAGTAAGGAAGTAGCTACATCATTGATGTCAAAGAGATTAGAATTTAACAATTAATTTTTATATATTATATGTGTTTTATACATCATTGGTTTTGTATATTTTATTCCTCCTAACTTTAGGACTTGGTTCCTTGTACTCTCCTCTAAAAGGAGCAATGTTTCATTATAATAAACATACAGTTAAGTCCCTTTAACATTTCTACGTCGTATTAGTCCTAATGGATGGAAACCCTCTATTCCCCAAATGCTTCCATGTCTTTCTAGGGTAGCAAAATGGATTGATTGGTTGGATATGAATTTGGTAGCCAAAATCTTTTTAATGAATTCAATCCAAATAGATTTTGGCTATTACTTTTCCCATCCTATGATCTTCTCACACGCCCAATTTTCTTTTTTCTGAAAATACCCTGGGGATATTTTTGGATTATAGAATCCGAACCAAGTTTTTCTCTATCTTTGGGTGGAAAATGAGTTTTTCACGTATTCGATGGTGGTAACATTTAGAGACTAGACCCAGATGGTATGATATGGTATGAAACTTAGATTATTCAGATATCCTAGTGAATCAGTTTATGGAAAATTCAGGTATTGTTCCTTGGCAAGCTTTGAAGTGGGTCTTGAGATACTTGAATGAGTCTTTGAAGGGCGGTTTGAAGTACACAAGAACACCTCAAATAGGAAGACTATTTGGAGGGGTATGTAGATGCGGACTATGTGGGAAATGTAGACACAAGGAAATATATATCAGGTTTTATGTTTACTCTCTATCATACGACTATTAGTTGGAAGGCAAATCAACATTCCATGGTAGCTCTATCTACAACTCAAGCAGAGTACATTGCCCTTCCTTATTGACGGGGCGATCAAAGCCATATGGTTGAAAAAGATGATCGGGGAGTTAGGAATTACTCAAATATGTGTGAAGATACATTATGATGGTCAAAGTGCCATCCAATTGAATAATCACCAAGTGTATCATGAATGGACATAGCACATTGACATTAGTTTGCACTTTGTTAGAGACATGATTGAATTGAAATGGTTGAGAAAGTTGCTTCAGAAGAAAATCTAGTAAATGTGTTCACCGTCATTTCTTAGATCAAGGTTCAAGAATTTCTTGGGCATGATCAAATTTGTTGAAAAGTAATTCAAACATGGAGAGAGCAGCAAGGTGTGGTTGATTGTTAAATTGGCATAACCACTGATTTATAGTCAAATTGGAGTAATGTTGAAAATTGACTCAAAATTGATGTTGAAGTTCTAGAAAAATCGTGGCTCGATTTTAGAAATCATGGCACCATCTGGTTCATCAATTTAGAGGTTTGCTTCTAGAAAAAACGTGCACGATGTGAGAAATCGTTACACGATTTTGTATTAGGTTTTTAGTATAGTACTGTGTACGAAGCTACAAATCATGTGTGATCTAGGAAAATTTTGGCGCGATTTTGTCTAGGTTTGAACACTATATAAGGCATCAAGAGAGATAATCTTATGAAACCAAAAGAGATAACTTTAGGGTTGAAGGTCTTTGGTGAAAAGTTTTTTGGTTCGGAAACACTTCAAAAACACCTTGGATAGAGAGATCTCATTATAGAAAGGATCAAAAAGCTTTCTTTATTGTTTTCTCTTGGGGTTCATTGTGAGTTTGAGTAACTTGAAAAATGAATAGAGATTATGATATGTTCTTTTGTGAGCTTGTAAGCTAATTTCTTGTATCTTTTTTATATCACTCTTATCATAGTGGATTGGAGAGATGCTCTCTTTCCGAGATGTAGGATAAAAATTTTCGAACTAGGTATACAAATATTGGTGTGTTGTTTCCTCTCTCTCCTTTCGAACTAGGTAAACAAATATTGCTTCACACATAGATCTATGTCTGTTTGTTGTTGCTGCTTGAAACTACTTACTCTTGATTAACCCTTCCTTTTTCTCCACACAACTAAATTTATTAGTGTGATTTTATTATTCGAATTTACAATAGTAAAGCTAGTGTAGGACACATACATAAGAAGAAACTAAGCATACAGACAAACAAAAAATAAAATGTTCCTATAAAAAAAATTAATATTTCTACAATTGTAGCTGAAAGTAGGTTTTTGAATATCAAGAGTTGAAAACACTGGACTTCTTTATTAAAATTATGTAATTCAGATTCACATGCCAAATTGAAGGACACTACAAATCAGTTTACATTATCCATGACCTTTCAATCAAATGTTGATATGAGAGATGAATTAAGACTCCTCGCTACCAATAAATTTAAAAATTTTAGACTTAGCATCTGCAAGAATTCTAATTGGATGATGGTCTTTGTTAAGAAATAGCCTTGTGCTTTTGGCTTCCAAAATAGGCTGTCATCAAATTCACCAAATATCAAGAAATATATTCAATGGTAAACTAAAAAAAAAAAAAAAGAGTAAACGAGGAAAGGAGAGGTTGTTAGGGTTTTAGAGAGAGAAGCTCTGACTTCTCTCTACCTCTCCTCCCGAGCTCTGTTTAGATTTTCTCTATTCATCTAAGTGGTGGTTTTCCCCAGCACCTCCTGGCTCTCCCCAGCACATCCTGGCTCTCCCCAGTACCTCCTGGTTCCCATTTTCCCAGTTGTCCACTATCTTTATGTTTGGAGCTAGATCTAGATTTGGTTGTTTATGGAGGTTTGGAAAAGGCCTGAACTGTCAAAGGAGACGGTTGGGAGTTCTATTCTTGGTTTGATTCTGATGCCTTCACAAACCTTCACTGCGGCCTCCTCCACTTTGGCGGAGCGGCCACCGCCGGAGCCACCCCCTCAAGCTTTTGTGATCATTCGAAAGGGACGATTGAAGCCTCAACTCCCTTGCGCCTTGCAAAAATCTCTGGTTAGCTTCTCACTTCTTGATTTCGACCTAGAAAGGCCTTTGCGAAAGCCACCAGATGGTGTTCGAAGATCTGTGATGGCTATCCTTCTTCTAGATCTTGCTTTGTGTTGTCCGTTGCAAAAACCTCCATGGGTGATTTTTGGTTTGGTTTGTTTATCTCCAATTGATTTCTGTTTTATTTTTTGTGGGTCTGTTGTTAGTTCAGGGTGTTTTCTGTGTTGTTATGTGTTATGTATTTTGGTTTTAAGTTTCGTTAGAATTCATCTTGTGCCTCAACTGAGCTTGGATTGTAGGTATCACTTAAGCTTTGTTGGCCTTTATGAGGGTGAATCCAGTATCACTACCTCTGCCCGTGAACAAATCCGAGACCATGTGTAATCGAAATGAGCGTGATGTGGTTGAAGAAATGATCCGTAACTGGATAGAAAGAAAGACTCTGGCTTCTCACATTTCCCTTGTCAGTATTATAAGATGGAAGATGTTGATGGATGGATTGTTAGGTTGTGAAATTTGGTTTAATTCCTCATATTTGACTGCAAAGTTTCTATGTATTGCAAAACATGATCCAGTAGGCTATTTCTCTTGTATTGCTTCTTCAAAATTGTTGGGGAATACCCCATCAATGTTAACATTAGCTGATTGTAATATTCTCTATTTTATGAAATGTTAAGCTCTTGTTTACTGTAAAAAAAAAAAAAAAAAAGTAAACTGTATGGGAGTGATTATTCCTCTCTGTTTGGTAGCTTATAGATAAAATGTTGGAAGTATACTCGAACAGTTGAATATCCAGAAATCCTAGTCTCAAGGACAAATTTGTCTCCATTTTGGTAGCAACTTTTCAGAAATCAGAAGAAACATTAGAAAATAAATATTACCTCGGTCCATAAATATCAAACTCTCTTAAATTTTTTATTACAACGAGGGCCGAAGCCCGGGAAAGGAAAACTACAAAGGAACTAAACGAGGGATGGTAATCCCCAATACATCAGCTGCCAACAAATGACTAAATTGCGGCGGACACGCATCAAACAACACAAGATTGGCATCCAGGGAGCCTCCGAGCTTAGCTAATGCATCCGCACACTGATTTGCCTCTCGATAAATATGATTAACAACCACTTCCCAATCCATATCCAACATCCTTCGAATCTTCATCACTAGAGACCTCCCATCTGGAATGTTGTATCCTCCAAAATTGAGAATGTTGACCACCGCCACTGAATTCACATGTAACTCGACGCGCCAAAAATCAAGACTTCTAGCATACCTCAATCCTTCAAGCACCCCCCATAATTCTGCTATATAGGCGCTACACAGACCCACACTTCTTGCAAAACCACCCAACCACTCTCCATCACTCCCTCACAGAACACCTCCACACCCAGCAACCGCACCCTCCTTACAAGAACCATCTGTATTCAACCTTACCCAGCCATTCTCGGGGGTTTCCATCCGATAAGAATGGTTTCATGACGGCCGGGAAGCATTAACCACTCTATTAACCTTAACAGCCGATTCATAATTCTTTACAACTTGCAACACATGCTGCGACGGATAAATAGGCCTAGAAAATCCTTCATCATGCAACTCCTTATTCCTCCATGTCCATAAACTGTGACATCGCCACTGCCCAAAAAGCACGCCACTCAGCTGACGTATTCCAACCTGCTACAGTACTAAGATTAAAGTGAATCCAATGTTATAGGTCTCCCATAAAAAACACCTCTCTATTATTAATATGAACAACATTCATCCAAAGCGGCATTGCTAAGGCACAATCGCGCATAGCATGCAGAACTGTTTCCGAGACTGACCCACAATACGCACACATAGATGATCCTATCCCCATTCGACTTTTAGCGTAATTAGTTAAGAGTCTTTCATGCCTCATAAGCCACATAAAACAGCGAACTCTCTTCGGAACTGCAAGTTTCCAAATCATACACCAATTCGACTCTATAATATTATTTTGAAATCCTCCTAACTCCTGATACAACGCTGCCACTGAGTAGTTCTTGTGATCTCCACTCAAACTTTCCCTAACATCACTGCCATATATGATATGAGGAGGAGGTATAGTTTCAATTTTGTGTAACACCTCTAACGGTGACCATGCATTTAGCAGCTCCCATTTCCATTCTCCTTCGTCATTCACCAGGTCTGCCACCTTCACCGCTCTAAGCTCATTAGGAATGACCAGATTCATGTCCTTAATTCGAAGATTAGGTTCAATCCAAACATCATTCCATGCATCCACACGTTTCCCATCTCCCACCGTTCAAATAATGTTCCTTTGCGCCTCTTGCCGCAAATTAACAATATTTTTTCAAAGACTAGAATCTGATGGTTTGGCCACTACCCCATTAACATCTTCACTCCGTTGATACTTTCCACGAAGAACTTTGCACCAAAAATCTTGATCGCCAGTTTGCATCTTCCACCCTAACTTGAGAATACAAGCTTTATTCCTGATGCTTAATCTTCTCAAGCCAAGACCTTCCATATCTTTTGGCCTTGTAATCATATCCCAGCCAATAGCATGATACTTACGCTCCGTTCCACTTTCTCCCCAAATAAATGTCCTCTGCAACTTCTGAATATTTTCTAAAATGGATTTAGGAATTGAAGTTGTCATCATAGGGTAGATAGGGACTGCCTCTATAACACTTTTAGCTAACGTTACTCTCCCCGCAAAAGAAAGTTGATTAGCCTTCCAAGCCATTAGCTTAGAACTAACCTGATCCAAAATATATTGATAATCATCTTTTTTTGGTGCTTTACCAGTCACAGGCACACCCAAATACTTCCCAAGAACATTTGTTTCTCTAAATCCCGACATAATCCTCAATTGATCCCGAGTGCTTCTGTCGACATTCTTAGAAAATATAATACTGAGGTTCGCTTTATGTTCATTGACTATTTCAAGAAAAAAATTAACATATGATCATCGACTATTTGAAGAAAAAATAACACGAACAAGGGAAAAAAAATCAAAACTTGAAGAAACAAGTGAATGGGTAAAATTTCAAATTATAAAGTTTCATCAGCAGCGGAGCTGGGAATAAATCCACGAGGGTACAAATATATAAGAAAAAAAAATTACTTTCTAAAAATTAATATATATATATATATATTTATGAGAAGAAAAAAAACCACAATTAATTTACTTATGTAAATGTAAATTAAAACAACATAAAAAACAAAAAATTACAATAATTCATTGTTAACAAAACTCTCTTTACGGTTATTGTAGAGATTAGAAGTGTCAAAATAAGACCAAATAAATTAATCAATTATGTGATATTCTTTTGACTTTGATGTTTCTACCACTTTTTGACAAATAAATTTATTTAGAGTAGCTAAATATATATTATTGGGGTGGCAAAGTATAAAACATACATACTTAGTTAATGCATTTGCAAGAAGGTAAATGTAATATATTTTTAAATGTTATTTGAGTCTGAAAGTCTTCATTGAATTGAACTGAAACACCATCTTTAATCCTAAAATTCATATTATAAAAATAGAATAATAGTGAAGCACGATAAATTGGGTATTAGGACAATTTATTTATTTTTTGTTGATAAAGGGTATTAGGACATAACCAGACGTGAGAGAAACCAAACTTTCGTCTGGTAGCACGACCAAACATTAGATGAGATAATCAAAATAGAAACAAAAGGAATTTGGAAGTATACAAAGAAAGGAAAGTGACAAAAAAATGGAAACAAAAACCAACTAGAAATAAAGAGACTGAATGCAAAATGGTAAAGAGACAAACTGCTTTCTGATAGACTTTGGCTGCTGGTGTGAACATATTGCTGAGTGCCAAAGCTCCTATTTATAGGGTGTATATGTGGAGGCTCATTTAAAAAAATATCTTAATTTTTTTTTTCTTCTCATTTTAAATGCTAACGCAACTGACAAATACAAATTTAAATAAATTATTATGGTCATCTATAAATAAATATTTAACTTTTTACCAAAGTTTTATTTATTTACTTATTGACAACAAGAGGAAAAAAAAAAATCCCTCAAACAAAAAAAATAGAGGAAAAAAAAGCTAACCAACTAAACGAGGGAAGGAGGTCTCTCAAAAGTTGTCATCGAGAATAAGCAGAGAAGGAAGAAACAACTCACTAACACATAAATCTTTAACATGGTTTAAATTCGTCAAATTGTCAGCGTATTTGCTCAAGAAAAATATGTTTGATTGTATGAGCTTGCTCTGATGAATAATTTAGCAAGCGTGAAGTAATAATATTTATAAATAATAAGTTTGTTTTCATAGTGATCGTGAAATTCCTACTTGCACCTAATAAAATTAATAAGATAGGAATGAAAAGCTCGTTAGTGAGGAGAAATATTAGGGATTGCTGCATTTTAGAGGGAATTTGTTAGGTTAAATTGGTGCGCTGCATTTTAGATAAAATTTATTAGGTTAAATTGTTGCTAACCTAATGCAGCATTTCAGAGGGAAATTATTAGGTTAAGTTGCTGCAGACCTAATAAAATTAATAAATAAGGAATTATTAGGTTAAGTTGTTGCAGACCTAATAAAATTAATAAGATAGGAATGAAAAACTCGTCAGTGAGGAGAAATATTAGAGATTGCTGCATTTTAGAGGGAATTTGTTAGGTTAGATTGGTGTGCTGCATTTTAAATGAAATTTGTTAGGTTAAATTGTTGTTAATCTAATGCAGCATTTTAGAGTAAAATTATTAGGTTAACCTGTTGCAGACCTAATAAAATTAAAAAATAAAGATTTCCCATTGATAAAACAAGTGCAAATCCCCACAGCAGGTGGCAATGGTCACAGAGAATAGATTATGTCATGGATATTTGTAAACACAAGACAATCACCGAAACATATTAAATTGGCGGAAACTAAATGGAATAAGTCTAAGAAATAGAACGAATAATAACTAGTGCAAATTGCAACATCAAGGGGGCAACGATCAATTGAATTTGGATCATTTCACGGACATTCGTAGACGCGCAAAAAACATTAAGAACAATTTATAAATGAACGAGAACATAAATAAAGTAATTTTATTCAAATAGACCAATAGTTCAGGCAGTTACAGAGAGGGTCATCTACATGACTTAACCTTATAAACTTTTGCTACTCATGATCAAAAGACGCATGACAACAAGATTATAAAATTACACATGAATAAATGATGAAGATGTTGACGGAACCTTGTTTCCTCGGTGTTTCCCTAGCCTCCGACGCTTTGAAAACGAGTTTATGGCCCTTTTATGTCTATTTTTTGACTCCCCAACTCAGTTATGATTGTGGTGGCCCTTTAATAGAACTCAAAAATTTCACTTTTTTAGGAACTACACCTGAACATCGCGCACTTTCAAATTACACATCACACTTTAGGAAGTAGCCGACACATTATGGGTCTTCAATCTTGCACATTGTGCAACTTTCTTTGGTTCGCGTAAATTATATTTTTCACCATTTTATGGGTCGAATTAGACTTGGATGTCTTCATGAAAGTTATAGATATAGATGTTAGCTTTCAAATTCAAATAAAAATACTCCATTATGATGCATAAAACTCTAAATATTATTAAAATACCTCATTGAGGTCAGTGGCGGAGCCACACATAAGATTGTGTGGGCTCCTGCTGCACATATATACCACCATTAGATTTTGCAGGCAAATTAAATATATCAAGTGAAATATATCCTGTATAGATTTTGCACTCAATTTATTCACTTTATTTTGCATGCAATTTATCCACACAAATAAAACATGTTGCACTCTCTCATATATTTAATCTTTTTTAAGTTAAAGTAAGTAGTTTTTATCACAACCGATCTCAATATGTTAAAATGTCTCACATCTGTTAAGAGATGACATAGATAAGTGTTTAAAAGTGGGGACAATATTCACATCACATCCGTTTTTGTGATATTTTATTGGTTTAATAGTCGTTTTCGCACCCTAACTTTCACGAAGTTGCGATTTTGGCCTCCTAAAGAAAAAAATTACAAAACCGCCCCCTAAGTTTTGCAACTGTAGCAGTTTTGGCCCCCCAAGGCAAATAAAATAAAAAATAAATAACACGTGGTACCTCACTTAGGGTGCCACGTCAGCATAGACCGAGTCAAAATTGGCTTTGGGGGCCAAAACTACCACAAGTGCAAAACTTAGGGGGCGATGTTGTAGTTTTTTTTCTTAGCAGGCCAAAATCGCAACTTTGGGAAAGTTAGGGGGCTAAAACTGCTATTAAGCCTATTTTATTTTTAAAGCCACCTATGATCATCTCTTTCTCAATGAGAAAAATGAAAACCCTTCCTCCTTATTTCATGGAACCGTAAAATCAACCACACCAACTTTTCCTCCCAACAAATTTTGTATAATGGTTCCCTAAAAAAAAAAAAATCGTGTAATGGTGCCCCCCCACTATTCAAAATTTCAGGCTCCGCTGCTGATTGAGGTCATGTAGAGAAACACCTTACTCGTGTTCTTTTACTGTTTTCCCCATTTCTCTACACCGTAATGTCCAAGATGGCTATACTCTAAGAGAAAACTTAATTTATCTTGTAAAAAGCATCACACATTCACAAAGCTCTCTGGTTAGGTGAATGCAATCCGATTTCAATGTAATCTTTTCATATTTTGATTACAATGCTAATTTCTTCTCTTCCTGTTAAACCTTACTTAAACAAACGTAATGATCGTACCTGATCAGAAGTTGACTGTCGGTGCTTTAAATGCAGTGGTTTGAGTGGTGGTAGAATGCGTCCAGAGTGCTTCTTGGAACGGAGGGGGGTGCGTACCTGCAGGCGCTCCGACGCTCAAGTAAGTAGAGATCAGAGAGTGCGGGTTTAGAGGAAGAGATAGATTCTACCTTGGGGACTGCTATGAGTCCCCTATATATATAGGTGGAGGGCTGCAGAGCCGTTGTAATGGCACACCAGGCTCTGACGTTTACGAAATCGTGGGAAGTGTAACCGCCAGATAGATTATTGCGGGAACATGCAGAGAGACGTTGTGGTTCGTTTGAACCGGTCTTGCTTGCTCCGTGCACCCCCCTCACGGGGAAGGAGTGTGTTGCAAGTAACGTTGCCAAACGTGGTATTTAGGCTTTGAGTAGTATTGGGCCTAAGTAAATGGGCCAAAGTTCTTTTTGGTCGGTCCAAAACATGTAATAAATTTGTAAAATAAAAATCTATAGTAAAATAACAAGTCTTCATGAATGATAAAAACACCAAAATTTCTTTACTTGATCTAGAAATGGAACCACCGGCATTTAATGCATTATTTTGTTGAATATTTCGTTTCTCTAGACTTCATGCTAGTAGGTCCAAATATCTCACCACAAAGATGACAACTAAAACATATTTTTTTTACCTACTTAATCTCCTTGCAATAAAATCAGGGTGATCACTAAATCTTCATGCACATGACACTTGACTAAACAACTTGAAGAAATTTTAAACCCGAATTAAAATGCATAAAATACATACATTTTACATACAATTCCAGAAGCAGCCCAAATTTTAATATCAAACCAGTATTTTAATGCTTTTACTCCGCAGAGGGTAAACAATATTGAAAGATTCTGAAGGTCTAAATTGACTTATAGTGTAGTTTGTCAAAGAAAGAAAGGGGATATGCATGAAAGCTCAATTTGGTTTAGCATAGGATATTAAAAACATCAAGGGTGGCTTAAAAAGGCTCTATATACCAATAAAATTGCCTCAGTGTGCGTATGTATGACCAATAATCAAGTACATAATGAACGAAAGCTCATGAAATGAAATGAAAAGTAAAAAATGGAAGAGTAGACAGTGGAATTTATATATTTAGACTCAAAGATCTCATTGGTCATGTTTTGGTGAAGGTTATGCTAGCTAACACATGATACTTCTTTCTTCCATTCAATCACTCTTTTGAACCGTTAAGCAATACATTACACTTTGTCTTCCTGAAGTAAACTAAGATTATTTCTAATTTCCCATCAATCAATGTGGAATGTTATAAAACTGATTTTTTTATTTATAAAACAACAAAATTAATTGATGATAAAACAAGAAAATTTTAACCGTTGGCACGGTCGATTGTACCTCCTTTAATCGACTTCCATCTTTCTTCTTCTCACGGACAAGCATATTAATTTTGAGGCATTTTGGATGTTAGAGTGATTTCACAGTGATTGTGATTTGTGATATTCCTACTTGTGACTGCAAGTTTAAATTATATTTAAGTAACAGAAGGGGGGGTTTGCACTTCACAATGTTTAAGTTGATGAAAATAAGAAAAAAAAGTAACTAGGTCTTACTTGATTCCCCTCCCCATCATTCTTTTTAGTAACTAGGTTTCTTTCCTACAAAATTCTCAAAATAAAATAAAGTTTTCAAGACATTTGATCATAGTAGCTATTTTCAAAGTAGAATTGGCATCGTTTTAGAAGAAAGGTGATGACGGAGTATCATAGATTCACATAAAAGAAAACAAAAATTATATTTTATTAAAACGTACAAAAAAAAAAAGAAGAAGATTCACCATTCAATCTCAAGCTCTTATCTTTACGAATTTACAATAATTTGGCTTGATCCACGTTTTGTGTCCAAAATAAACAAAACATATGTTAATTACAAGCTGTGGTCCATTGTTTGCATCGTCACTAATTAACACTGCCATCCGTCGTGTGTATCTCCTTCACATGTATGAAATTAAGAACCATGCAAGTAGGTATACGTACCTTCTCTGAGATTGTTATCATGATTGCAATATTTTTCCTTCAAAAAATGATTCCAATATTTTTATTTATTTTTTAATATCAAATATTAATATGTTAGTATTATGAGTGAACAAGATGTATAGGAGCTCCTCTAGATAGATTAATAGAGTTAGAACATCCATAATAGTAGTAAATTAAAAATGATGTTTAAACAAATTTTACATGTATATATCATTTATTTATAATTTTTTAATGGAAATATCTATTAAAGACTCAATGACATTAATGGCAGTTAACTAAAAAGAGTACTTAAATAGATCCACAATCATATACTTTTATTTTTTGGGTTTTAAAAATTAATTTAATTTTAAAAATAGCAATAGAAATATAGAGACCCAATAAAGAAAATTTTGACTCTAATTCTGGTCGTTAAGTGATAGAGATGGTTAGTTAGTGCGCATCTTTTCATTTGAACAAAAATATCATTCATCTTTATTATTTAAAACTAATAACTTGTGGGTTTATTTTAGTAATTTTCATTATAAAATATTTGTTAACTTGTATCAATTTATTATTTAATCAATCACCGTGAACATGACATTTATTGACGACGTTATGTTTTCATCATTGGATATATAAATATAACGTCCACTCCACACTAAATATTACTCAATACGTACAATTTGTACCCTTAAAAAAATGTTGCATCTATCTTCATTTCCTTGCTCCAACCATGCTTCTACCACAACCTTCACTTCCCCACTTCTCCTCAACACTACATCGTCTCACCTCTCTAGTAAATCTCCCACTTTTCCGTTTTTTAGAAGGCCATTCAACCCACCTGCACTCCGGTCAGTTCTCCCCGTGAGTACTAGCTCCTCTTTACAACTCTTAGATATCAACGAGAGCAAAAGGTACATGTAATTTCTATTTGAAAAAACTCATGTCTCACATCAGATAGATAAGACTTTTGATAAGAGTTTATATAGAGGAGACAATCCCCACCTTATGAACCGGTTTTGTAAGGTTGAGTTAGGCCTCCAATTTCATTATGATATCAGGGCCTATCGATTTCAAGGGCTACCTACCGATTCACGCATCAAGCCCAAAGAGTGCTGCTGGGAGGCAATCCTCACCTTACGAACCGGTTTTGTAAGGATGAGTTAGGCCTCCATATGGTATAGATAAGACTCTTGATAAGAGTTTATATAGAGGAGACAATCCTCGCCTTATGAACTGATTTTGTAAGGTTGAATTATGCCTCCAATTTCATTATGGTATCAGAGCATGTCGATTTCAAGAGTCACCTACCGATTCACGCACCAAGCCCAAAGAGTGCTGCTGGGCGTGACGGTCGATTCACGCACCAAAAGCCCAAAGAGTGTTGGGTGTGACGGGGGTGTATTGGGAAAAACCCATATCTCACATTGGAAAGATAAGACTTTGATAAAAGTTTATATAGAGGAGACAACCCTCACCTTATGAACCAGTTTTGTAAGGTTGAGTTAGGCCTCCAATTTCATTAATTTCTCCTCACACCCATTGTTTTTGCTTCATTATTAATATTAATTGTTATGAGTACCTTGTACTCTTTCAATACTAATTTGAGTACCTTATACTCTTTTATTATAATTTTGCGTATAAAAATAAACTATAATTTCAAAGCATCAAATGTTGTAATTATTATTCAGAGTCTAATATCAACCCGTTGGATATGGTATACAGTAAACTGTTACTTTCAATATAATTTTAGCCGATTAAAAAAAGAAAAAAAACACACCAACTAGAAGACATTTTCGAAAACATTGAAAAATGAGAGTTGATATCCTCTCTATATTTTAAAATAAACTGACATCTCCAATACTCTAGTTTTGGTGTATAAATATTTAATTAATGTCACATATTTAAGAAATATGTATTTTTATATTATGTATTTACAACAAAACTATAGTAATGGATATTCTCATTTCTTTTAAAAAATGAAGAGGATCTCTACTCAAAAAATAGAAGTTGAGATCCTCTTATTTTTTAAAACAATTTTAGAATCTTGAAAAATATCTAATGGATTTTTAAATTGCATTTTCAAAATCTTGCAAATAATGCATTCTCTAATATTTATTTGATGGTGACAACTAGAGTACACATTAAAGAATGGTGGGTAATTTACCTTAATCAATAAACATTCACTTTTTTAGGTGATATCTATGAACTATCTTGACCCCACCAATAAATTGCTCATTTTTATTAGTCGGTTATTAAATTACCCACCATTTTTCAAAAGTAATCTAGAAAATACCTTATTTATGAGTAATGATACATAGACATCCTTAAGTGGCAATACACTCTTGGACACCCACACAAAAATCGGACACGTGGTCATATGGATCCCACGCAAGCACTCTTTCTCTTTCCTTAAAGGTGTATAGGAATAAAGGTGTCTATATAACATTTTCTCTTATTTTATTTGATTAATCAAATAGAATTAGGAAAGACGGGATGTAAACAAGCCCTATTGTTCATTCTTCAGATTATAATTATATGATATGATGTGACATCCTAGCAAATTTGACACTTCTCTCTAATATCACATTAAAGGTTATACTTATTCAGTTATTTTCCTTTGTAATTTGCAGCATGTGTGAGTTCTATGACGTGGAACTTAAAGTTCGTGATTATGAGGTTGATCGGTATGGTGTGGTCAGCAATGCAGTTTATGCTAATTATTGCCACCATTGTAAGACCTCATGAGCTATATTATATGTAGATTTACAGTGCAAATTTCTGTTTTGACATCAAAAAGTTTATAATAATATATGGAAGTTATGAATTTATCCCCAGCAGTTAACTGCTACTGACAGTTAACTGCTGCTGGCTTTAGTAGCAGTTAATTGTCTTTGGCTTTGCTGCACTTAAGTGCAGTTTCAGTTGTGATTTTACGTGTTTCAGTCGAAAAATCAAAATAAATCGAAACTTATTTAGAATTCTAGGAAACTTTATAGACCCTCTATATATATTTTTTTTAGAGCTGTCTGCAAAAAACCAGCTCAAAATTCAATTTCTAGATCGACGTTTTGATGTTTTGGTTTCTTGAGTTATTGAGGCATTAAAAATTCATATTTAATCCATCCGTTGTCGAAAAATTCTAATTTTTTGCGGGAATTTTTTTTTTTTATGTTCTTAACATGTGTGCAAAAATTAATGAAAAAAATTCAACCTCTATATAACTTTTCCAGACGCGCAATTGAAAAAACATTGAGATTTTACGCGTTTCAGTAAAAAATTCAAAATAAATTGAGGATCAATCGAAATACTACGAAAATTTGCAGATCCTCTATATGTATTTTTATAGAGGTGTCTTCAATAAAAGAGCTCAAAATTCAAATTTTAGGTTGATGTTTCGTGTCTTAAGTTTTAAGCGCGTTAAAAGTTCGTATTTAATTTGTCCCTTGTCGAAAAATTCAAATTTTTTTGTGGGACATGTTATTTTTTTGTTCTAAACATGAGTGCAAAAAATCGTGAAAAAGTTCAACCTCTAGGACACTTTTTCGGACTCGCACTTGGAAAAAAATTGTGATTTTGCATGGTTCAGTCGAAAAATCAAAATAAATCGAGACTTGGTCGAAATTCTACGAAACTTTATAGACACCTCTATTAAAAAGCATATAGATGATGCACAAAGTTTCGTAACATTCCAAATAAGTGTCGATCTTTTTATTTTTTCAATTGCGATTTTGCACGTTTCGGTCGAAAAAATAAAAACAAATCGAAACTTATTTGGAATGTTACGAAACTTTGCACATCATCTATATGTGTTTTTATAGAGGTGTCTGTAAAGTTTCGTAAAATTCTTAATAAGTTTCGTTTTATTTTGATTTTTCGACCGAAACGCGTAAAATCACAACTGATACTGCACTTAAGTGCAGCAAAGCTAGAGGCAGTTAACTGCTGCTGGAGCCAGCGGCAGTTAACTGCTGCCGAATATGCCAGTGGTAGTTAACCACCTCTGGAGGTAAATTCGTAACTTCCATGTGTTATTATAAACTTTTTGATGTCAAAACCACAATTTTCATTTTTAATTATGAGAGTCACGTCAAAACTACTTCTCTGCTCAAAACTATCTTAGAGGTCCATGTTATATTTTTTTTTTGAAGGTTAGAGGTCCATGTTAGATGGATACATAAATATATGCTTATTAAAATGAACCTCTCAAAAACTGTTCAAATATGGATTTTTAATTTTTTTAGTAAAATAGTAAATTTTATAATAATAATAATAATATCGACCTTTAATCTTTTAGTTATCAACACTGATAGTTTTAAGCAGGGGTGTCTACATTTAGTGGATGTAGTTGGCGCTTGAAAACGACCCTAGTTACAAGAAACAAATGTCTCGTGTGTATGATGATAATACAACTGATGGTCCATAGAGAATGACTAAATTTTGAGTAAAAATAGCAATCCAACATGGAACACTCATAATGAAAGAAAATAATAGAAACAAATTGAAATATATATGACTCAAAATCTCACCGTTTGTGCTATAAAGAATTGTAGTGGTGACTTTTTCCTAGAATCTTTGGAAGTAAGTTAGTCCTTTGTTGACAATGTTTGGAAAAAATTTCCAAGACTAAAATAAATATTTTTATTTTTGAAAGGGAAAGTTATGCAATACATGTAAAAACAACCTGCCTAGTCGCGAGTTAGCAACAATAAAAGAAAGAAATTATGAGATAGAGTAGTTATGTAAAATGAATGAGTGAAATTTAAAATTACTTGAAAATTAAAAAGATGGGAACCCCAATCCTGGTTCCATGTTTTCCTTTTCCTCTTCTGGCTATTCCTCGTAGTCTGATCATCCATAATATTCTTCTGGCTCTGACCACTCACAAGCTTCTTCAGACCACGAGTCTTCCTCCCTTTCTACTTCAAGTTCTGATTCACTTAACTATTCTAGTATTGCTTTGAATTTCTCCCAATTGTCAACAACCTTCATGGCTTCATGTAAGCATTTGATGGTGGAGTCGCCTTGTAGCATTGATAGTACCCCGTGGATCTTATGAACACCTCCTTTTCCTCCAAGTCAATAAATTCTTTAGCAATTGCTAAGAAAGATCTTCCTTAAATCAATGAGCAGTCTTGCTTTCCTTTATCAGGTCTTTATTTTCAATGCAATTTCCATTTGTGTGCCTCCTTGAATATTTTTTGGGTTAAATATGGTTTTCGTCCCTATAAAATTGGAACTTTTTAACTTTAGTCCTTACTTAATTTTAATAGTTTTTTTAGTCCTTAAAAAAAATTCTGCACTCAGTATTAATCCCTCCTCAATTCAAATTTGTTTAATTTATGCTTAAACTCTTGAATTTTTAAACAATTTTTTGTAGACGTGTTAAGAACATTACTAAAAGTTCCTCTGCAAAAAATTGTCGTAAAATTTGATTTCAACGTCCAGATTTTGTTAATTTTATCTTTAACTTTTGTCATTTTAAAAAATTCATATTTAATTCGTTTCATGTTAAAAAAATCTAAATTTTGGTAAATGAACCTTTCATAGTGTTCTAAACTTGTCTTAAAAAAATCGTTCAAAAATTTAAGAGTTTAAGGATAATTAAACAAACTT
>Ga0315915_1001905_pt1 | contig 25889 bp, 12 predicted proteins | sample MpolbnodulesMG_FD_207738 | JGI IMG/M metagenome (GOLD analysis project Ga0315915, IMG submission 207738) | Medicago polymorpha root nodule microbial communities from Los Angeles, California, United States - branched nodules | ecosystem: Host-associated > Plants > Roots > Nodule | place: USA...
CACATTAGGCTCCCAAATCTTTTTCGCTTTTAATATATTTTTGTGAGTCAAATTTTTTAAACATTTTTGTGTCAAGCTTGGTTAAATGGATAGTTGTATATTGTAGTTCATGCTGAAAGTTAAGTTTGATCTCAAAGGTAACTTTTTTTCCATGTTAACCTTTCAGTTCAATGTTCAAACGTTGACTATGAGCAATATTTATATTTAGTGTTCGACATGCCTCAAATAAAATTACACATTTAAGATTCTTAATTTTTATGTTTCTTTGTCAACAAATTTAAAAGACCTTGATTCAAATTCGCTTTAGGCCTACAATAGCATTGGGTCGGCCCTATATATATAGTTTAATTGTGGTAATAGCAATTATAAATGTTTTGATTGGTTGTATGTACAAAATTGTTTTAAGCCGTCAACCCACCATCACCATTAAACCCGTATGTGTGTGTGTATTACGTTTCGGTCTACTTTTTCACTTTCAAATTTATTCTTCATTTAAATTATTATATTTACAATTTTATCTCGTTTATTTATTTATTTATTTTATCAAGTAGTCCAATGTTAGAAATTCACCTTTTAAAGATAAATAAATGGGGTGTCCGGGGTTCGAACTCTGATCCAGCATATATTATTCAATATCCCTACCAATTAAACTAAGTTCACGAGGACTTGTCCATTTTATTTTATTGTTATACTTATTAACTATAAAAATGTTAAATTTCATTAAAATAGGAACAACACTGCTAAAATATGAATTTAATTTTTTTTATGAAAAAAATGAATTTAAATTATTAATTAAAAAACAATTAAGTCGTATTAAAATAGGAACAACATCATTACAATATAAACAATATTTGCTCGCACATTAGAAAAGCGGATAAGCAACACATTAGTTCGTGCATGTCTTTTCGTTGATATTTATACTATATATAAAGAAAATAAACTTAAAATACATGAGTTTGGGCTGGTTTTTCCATTACCGATTTTACCCTTCATTTAAACTATTTTATTTATTATTTTCTCCTTTAATAATATTATTTTAAATTTTAATTAAAACTATTAAATCTCATTAAAATAGGTAATACCCCACTACAATAGGAACAATATTATCAATATTACATATGATGGGGATAGAGATTTTGGCTTGAATTTTTTTATAATTCCAATTATACCCTTAAACAAATTTTTATATATTAATGTTACATTGTTGGTGGTATTAAAAAAAGTTAAGGATTTATATTATATTAGTTAAATTATGTTGTTATTGGAAAAGATAAAAATGGATTTTTGGGTTTGTTACAATTTCAAAGTCACAAATATTTGTACTTTATAATTTTAATCAAAATCAAAATTTCATATAAAATATTGTTCATAATTTAAACGTGTTAGCGCAATAAAAAGAGCGGAAAGACGAGCACGTGAGTGCCCGTCTTTTCTCTAGTTATATTTATATATAAAGATGATAAGGAATTTCAAGATGGTTTTTTCATTATTCCTATTGTACCCTTATCAACTCAACTATGTTCAATTTAAATTTAAATTCAAATTTACACCATAACTAAAGAAAATTTAAAAAATAACTACCTATTTAGTTTAACTGTATTTGTTATAATTTGTTTTTCAAATCCAAATTTAAAAAGATTTAAATTATTTTGATAGTAAAATTTAAATAATATAGATATTAAACAAATTAATAGAATTAAAGTAATATATATTATTTTTTTGAGGAAAAGTAATGTGTGTGTATGTATGTGCAACAAAGCACAAATAGAAGAAAAGAAAGAAAGAAAGAAAAAAAACACAGAGACGTGAGCGGTAGTGCAAAATAAAAAAGGGATTTGATTATTCTTACATGTTACTTTAAAGAATCATTTATAAAATAATAATGGATTCATGCAAGTAGCAAGGAATTTGGACTTCTTAATAATTGATTAGCTCTCCTAAAAAATATTAATTGAGTGGGTTTAATATCTAACTTTGAAAAAAAAATTGATGATAGAAAAGAATTCACATTATCCCCGTGAGCTTAACTCGATTGGTAGGGATATTGCATATTATATGCAGGGGCTGGGGTTCGAATCTCAGACACCCCACTTCTCCATATTTAATTGTGTGAGCTCCAGCCACTAGGCTACTTGACGGAAAAGAAAAAAAAAGAATTCACATTTTGGGTCCTTCAAATTGTATCAATAGGTTCTCCCACAAATGTTAGTCGTGAAAAAGAAAAACAAACATATATCTATCTTCTTTGTTATTGTTATAAACAATCTATCTATTTATTAATCTATCATATATCCATTTAAATTTGTCAAAAAAATAAATATTAAATGGAGTATGTTCCTTCGTTCTTGCTATATTACCAACTTTTATTGTCTCATCAAAAAATGACAATTGTAGTCTTGTAGAGACAAACCCCCTAAAAATCTCTTAAGAGACAAAATCACTCTGAAAGAACATCTCATGTCATTGTCAAATAAACAAGAATAGCATTAAAATTGAAAAGTTTGAAGTTTTTGAAATGGGTGAAGGTGAAACCACCAATGACATGTATGCAAAGTTCATAGTCATGGTAAATGAAATGCGCTTTCTTGAAAGACATGCACGGCTCACAACAAAATTATGAAGAAACTCAAATATCTTCCTAGTACATTGAGACCTATTGTAACAATCATCACTCGAGCTAAAGATGTCAACAATCTTACATTAAAAACAAAAACTTATTAGATCACTAAGAGCTCGTGAATTGATACTTCAAAGGGATGGACCAATAAGGAAAGGTAAGACAATTACTCTTAAGGCATCCCAAAATTCTCAAGAAAACTAATCAGAAAGAATTTTTCAGATAGAAAGGAAACGTCAAAAACCAAGGTTGACAAAGTCAGATCACCTGCTATAGATGCAACATGCTAATGCACTACAAAATTGAAGGTCCTTGAAAAAACTAGAACGTGAAGTTCTAATCGTGAAAGATTAGGACATTCTCATCTCACTATAACAAAAAGTCATTATAATAACATATCAGGAGGATGAGAAAGCTAAAATGAATGCTCTGCTTTAAAAAGATTGGTCATACTAAAATAAAATGCTATTATGGGGAAAAAATGCTTTTAGAAACACTATCCCTCAAGAACCAAACTTAACATGGGTATCTAAACAACTATTAACACCAAATGCAACGATATTTTCAAGATTTAAGAACATATCCATGGTACTTGGACAATTTATTTTCAAGACATATGACACGAGATAAAAAAAAATCTTTATCTCATTTGTAAATAAGGATGGTAGATCTGTGATATCTGGGAACATCCTCAAAACAAAGAACAAATTTGTTTAAGCTGTAAAGCATACCTTGCATGAAGATATCTAATATGTTTAAATCGTAAAGCATGCCTTACTTGACATGTGTCAGGTATGTGACAGTGGTTTGGAAGTTACTTTTAAATCAACATATATTTGAGGTAAAACAATCATCTTTAGGAAAATATTTCTTCTGGATCAAGGAACAAAAATGTGTATGTTTTATACTTAGATGAATTACCAATCATGTTTCATGTTTAATGAAAAAGATAGTAGATTTAACACAGAGGAGTTGGTCACATATGTATGAAAAAAATTCTAAACTTTCTCAATTTAATGTAGTAAAAATCTTCCAAAAATTATCTTTGACAAAAACAAAATTTTTGAAGCTTGTGTAAAAGGAAAAGAAGTCAAGAGTAACATTCGTACAAAAGAAATGATTTCAACTAAAAAACATCTTAAATTTATTCTCATTGATCTTTTTAGTCCAGTCAAAACTACATGTATTGTTGAAAAATGTTATGACTTTGCGATTGTTCATGACTTTTAGAGGCCCAGGTAAATACTATTTTTAAAACATCAAGTTTAGTCTTTTGAGGCCTTCTAAAACTTTTGCAAGAAAAAAAAGTAAAAAGTTAAAATATCATCACAATAAGAATTTGAATAGTCAAAACCAAAATTTGAACCATTTTAACCAAGTTTAAATATATTTTGGAAGCATATTGTAATGAATAAAATAGTTATCAAGTTTATTGGAGACTCTAGAATGAAAAATTGAATACATCATTAACATAATGTTGTTTTGTTTTCATAGTGTTGGTGAACTCATTTGCATCATAGAAAATTACTGTGAAATTGCATCTTGATCTTGTGAAAGTTGCACGTTTATATTGTAGTATTTATAAAACGTTAACCTATAACAACATGAGTCTAACAAATACAAATAAGCAGATTACACTGAAAATACTATTTCAAGAAAACATAGGACAAAGACGGTCCAACCAATACAAGTAATAGTTGGTTACATAAAAAAAAATGCCATTTTCATGTTTTACATTTGTTTTTTTAATATATAGAAATTGTTGGCACACACATTATTTTCATTCAATGTTATCTCTATAACAACAAGTTTTCTTAGGTATTCATCACGATCGAAGAAAAATGTCTATATAAATTCTCTTTCAACAAAATATGTTTTACATTTAAAGTTTTGAAAAGAGAAAATACTTCGTATGTAAAATATAAACTTCCATTCCCATAATCTAAATGTGATTTTCAAAACATTTTTATGATTTATATATGCAAAAAGGAAATAGAAGAAACAACTCACAAATATAATTGAATATTTTTCGAAATTTGCAATGTCGTCTTCGTGATCTTCAATTGAAAGATTTTTAATCGCAGGAGAATTCGAGTGCTCTAGACCTTTAAAACAACAAAACATTGACTGAAATAGTACAAATAAAGAGAATGAAAAGAAAAATTATGAACAATTGCACAAGAACTTATTCATACAAACATGTAGTGTAATCATGACGGGTGTTCATACAACTAGATAATTTTAAAAGAAAAAAAAAACATAATAAAAAAGTATTTAACGAATTTCTAAGCATAAAAATTAGAAACAAAACTTCCTTTTAATGGATTTTAAATGTTATTCCGTTAAGATCATTGAAACATGGTAAAAGTGATTGATAAAGAAAATATAATTGCTTGCAACAAAAGAAGACGAACTTTTACATCAGTTTTGCTCAAACAAGAACCAAAACAAAGATGACTTTAAAGTTACACGAGGTTAAAAGTATAGTAAATAGAACATTCATATATAAAAAAAAAAAAATTGAAATAAATACATACACATCAACATTAGATAGACATATATCTACAACCATTAATCAAAACTTTGAAAAATATTTGGTGACATCTCACACTGTAAATACAAGTTTGCCATCAACTCTCGTAATATTTTTTTCCTATAATTAAAAGTCCATAATTCTCTTTCGTACGAATATAACTTTCATAATTGTCATCCTTGGGCGGTCAATGATATTCAAACGGTTAGGGTCTACACAGAACCTCACTTCCAATAAGTGTTGTGGCTTACGTTTTGCATTACACTTTATATGAGGATAACCAACTAAATTCTTAACTATGGTCACAAAAACAAGAAGCTCAAATCATTCATTTTCACTTTGAACAATTCCAACACCACCTAGCTTTTTCACAATCTTACTTTCCTTATGCAATTTCAAAGCTAAACTAAAATAATCAATAGGTTTATCAAACCCATAACACTTTCCATGAACCCTCCATTCATGTGTCCAAAATGAAAAATCAGATTGACCTTTCTATAAACTTGGCCATGAAACTGCAAGGTTTGATTTTATATTTTGAATCATTTATTTCGTTAACTCTATGTCATCGCAATTTCTTGGATGAGGAGAGAGCCAAAGGCCATGGATTGAGAATTTATTCTCAATTCGTCAGCTGTCGCGACGTTCTGGGAAACAAAAGGTCGACTGCCATTCTTCAACAACAAATTTTTGTCAGGGAGGTGTTTGAACAGAAGTGAAGAAGAAGAAGAAGATTTGAAATTTTGTCATTGTTGATTGCTTGAGAGCTAGGGAAATGGTTGTTTTTAAATGTTTGAGTGAGTGAAATGAAGGGAAAGACATAATTAATTTAAATAAAAATATTCAAATGACACAAAAATAAGAGGTTAATTAGATTTTTTTTGTTAATACATTGTGTATGTTGAGGTCTAATGTTCACTAAAATAAGAGAAATCACAATTGTCAAATAGAGATACTTACATATTTTTCACCAAAATCAATTTTAATATCAAAAACAAAATTTGACCCAATTTAACAAAGTTTAAATGCATTTTAAAAACATATATCAATGAATAAAATATAATTATCAAGATGATTCTGACTCCACTCAGAACTTAATAACATTAAATAAATTTTTAAAAGAATCAAAAAAGGAATAAAAATTTTTTAAAAAAAAGGATAAGGAAAAACAACTAAACTACAATGGTTTGTCAAATTTTCAAACTTATTTTCGTTGGCATAACTTAAGACATTTTTATAAGTTATTGTTAACAATTTAAGTAAAATATATGAACCAAAACAAGTAGAAGAGACACTTCCGAACAAAAACAAGAAGAAGAGGCAACGACTAGAAACTAGTTACAAAGGGTTCCGTCGTCTGCTCCATCCATCAAATTCCGAGAAAAGCGATGGCAATGCATGTACATCTGACGTTTGGGGCGCTTGCAATGGTTTGCAACGACAATTTTGGTCAAGATGGTTCTGTTCACATGGTTAATCCAATACTGGATGTCACCAAATTGCTTGAAAGCGAAAAAGATACATGATTGATACTTTCAGATGGATATTTTTGGCTTGATGCAACTCTCGCCCGCATTTGCATCCCATTGTTGACGGTGGAAAGCTACAAATAGGCTCGGTTTTAAACTCACCAAGTACTGGTGAAAATTAGATTAAAAAACCCTTGTACATTGTTGAATGATTATGATTGATGATCTTGAAATTGTGTTGTCGAACTGTGATCCGATAGTTACTCCTGACCCACTATACCCTGATGTACCCCCACTCCATAGAAAACCACAAAAACACGCGGCACCTTCACTAAAGTAAGAGCTGGTAGGAGAGCTCATCCCACAATTCATATTCAATATCACTTCCAAATCTTTCTATTAGCTGTGAATTAATGCGTTTTCAGTTATTTTATGGGTTATGTCATTTGTACCAAGATTCGATATTTTATAGATACATGTTCATCTACCTTTCTATTTTTAATTTTCTATTGCTAAAAAAAAAGAGTAAAATATATATTTGCCGAATCTAAATTTGATTTACAAAATATTTTTATCAATAATATGCTTCAAAGAGAAATAGAAGAAACAACTCACAAACATAAAAGTAAATATTTTGATTTGTTATTTGGATCTTCTTCAACTTCAAAAGAATATAAACATTTTAGAATCTATCTGGTAAAGATTTTATAGTATATTTGTATTACTAAAGGAACAACATTCAGTGATATAGTTTTTGTCAGAAAAAAAAACATTTAATGATATAGTTATCAAATTAAGATTGAAATCGTAAATCGAAATTGTAGTTATTTGAATCATTAATCAAATCTTATTATTTGTCGTAAAATACTAATCAAATCTTGATATGGATTGCTCCAAGAAGTTGTACTATGAAATTTTGGTGGAGCGGGAGGGTTTCTCTTTCCCCGTGGAAGTTGTTTAGGAATGGATGCCGGATTATTGTACGCATTGTCAGAATTTGGGACATCTTGTGACCAGCTACCGATGGTTATATCCAAAGAAAGATGTTATCGAGCCTATTGCTACTGTTGATAAAGGGAAGACAAAGGTTCAAGTCAAAAGAAAGCAATGGATACCTTTGCGAACAAATCCTACGGGAATCGGTTCATCAAATGTTTTTGCGGCACTGGAGGTGATAAATAATAAAGAGCAGGAGACAGAAAAAAAACATTGCAGACAATACATTTAGTTTCGCATTGCAAAATGTTGTCGACCATGTTCCTCAAAGAACACTGCCTCACGAAACTGAACCTGTTTTGACGTTGGTCAGAAATGAAACACAAGAGGATTATGTTGTTAACGGTGAAGAGGTGCAGCATGTTGTTCGTTCCCCAGTTGAGTCAGAGATACCATTGATTTCGGTTGCAAGAAATAATGAGCAGGTGCAAGTAATTGATGACGGGACTATGGCTGCAACTTTGCCGGAGCATAGTGCAAACCTGAGCGCGGATGTTTCCATTGGTGGTGAAGCTTCGGCTACTGCTATACCTGAAGTTCCGATTATGATATTGTTGTTATAGATGGTGACGACACAAGAGCGAGTGTTGAAGGTCATACACATACGAATCCTTTGTTTGAGAGAGCAGAGGGCATGCCACATAACAATCCGTGTATTCAAAGAGATCTTGATTTATGGCAGAAGGTCAAAGAATATGATCAACGGGCAGCAGAAAATCCACTGTTTATTCATGTGCTATCCAAGAAACAACAACAAATGTTACGCAAGCACCAATTTGATGGCAAAGCTCCTTACAGAACTCGCTCCACGGGTGACGCTTCACCTCCAAATCAATGAATTTATTCTACTGGAATGTTCGAGGTATTGGAAACTCTGATACTCGTGTTACTTTAAGAAATTTATTTTTGACACATAAACCTTTATTGCTTTTTATTGCGGAACCGATGATTGATGTTTCACAAATTTCGGATTGGTATTGGCGAATTATTGGTGTCGTTAATTATTGTGTTAATGATAGAGGCTCGTCGCTTCCGAACCTTTGGGCTTTATAGGGGAATGGCATTAGTCCCTCTGTTATTTTTGTCTCTTCACAATGTATTGTATTGGAAATCTCTTTTCATAATGCAAATATTTTTGTTGTTGCCGTTTATGCAAGCACCTCATATCTAACTCGTCGTGAACTGTGGACTGATCTTACTTATGTGATCGATAGCCACCCGGGTCCCTGGCTTTCTTTAGGAGATTTTAATGCTATTCTTGGTGCCCATGAGAAGCGTGGTCGTCGTCCTCCGCCTATCTTGTCTTGTATAGATTTTCTTCATTGGACTTCCAAACTACAGATTTCCATAGGTTGTGGTAGTTTTTTTATGTTTTTTTGTTTGTTTATGAGGGTTTTGGCCTAGTCTCCCCTCGTTGTATATATTTTCCCCCCTTTTTTTAATAAAATTTGAGTCTGTCTGCATAGGATGGAGGTTTCCCGGGATGCCAACCTAGTTGGGATGTCAGTGTTTCCTTTTGATGCATGTCCATTCTCCCGGTTTACCCAAAAAAAACGAATAAATTATGAATAAAGTCATTCAAATTTAGGTAGTGTTTGGCCCGACTTAATTTAATTTTAACTTCTCTTCTACTTTAAGGAAGAAGTGGGGCCAAACACATTTCATAAGAGACTCTTAATAGAAAAAGTGACTTAATATTAAAGAAGAAAAACTGAAAAAGTAGAAGTCAGTAAATTGAACTTTATGCTAGCTTATTCGCTGACCATTTTGCACGCTTATGTTTCGAATCCTGCCCCAGCCACATTTGTTTTTCTTTTTTATTTGTTAATTAAACAAGTAAAGCTTGCTAATTGTTACAACTTAGTTTTTTTTTACCTTTTAACACGTTGAAATTTGAAAACTTTAATTTTATAATGGCAGACAATATCTTTGTAAAAAAAAATCTAACTGAAGACTTGTGGTACTTCATGACTTCTCAAACGATAAATTTTTTCATTTAAAAATATAACTATCAAAATGTTTATTTTTATAAATCATAAAAAAAATTATACAATTTCTAAAGGAAAAAAATAATAAAAGTTTTTATTTTATTTATGATAATTTGTAATAAAATCTTAAAGCTCTTTTAAAAATATTTTACCAATCAGATTTTAACTTAAAATACTAATTAAGTTGAAAAAAACAACAAATACCAAACAACTTTAACTACAACTTCAAAGTTTTAATTTTCAACTTTATTCTAAAAGTAATTTTTAGACCTAAAAAAAAGTATGGTCAAACACACCCTTAGACTGAATCCATATGTATCATAATAAATTATGATTCATTCAATGAATCGATATATAACCCTAAAACTTTTTAATTTTAAATTTCACAAAATTTCGCCATTAACAAAAACAAAAAAGTTTAATAAGCATCAAATTTCAAAGCATAAAAAATGAAAAAAAACATTTTGTTTATGGGTTTTAAATGTTATTATATTAAGAAAAATGATCAAAATGTTATGAGTTTTAATCGTTAATATAGTAAAATCGTCAAAATATAACAAAAAAGTTTCATATAAAATTTAATTGTACGAAGAAAAAAAGATGTTTAACATTTCAATCTTCACCAAAGATATATTCTTAAGTTTTCGATAATTCAAAATCTACACAAGGATACCAAATAGAATAAACAATGCATACACAACCATAATTTAACAATTCTCAAACACATAACCAATAAAAAACTTAAATAAAAAACATAAACTTCAACATTAAATAAACGATTAAGTTACAACGATTGATCAAAACTCAAGATTCAACTCGATAGCATTTTTGCAATTATCTAACTGTTATTTCTTGAACTAATAAGAAATTTGTTCATTCTTTCAACAAAAAAAAAAAACTGTTCATATCTCGTAAGTTCGCTTTCATCTTCCTCAACATTTAAAATATAAGATTTGTATTTTCATTATATAGTTATGAATAAAACACCATTAGCAATCTGATTGGAGACTATATAATTAAAAATTTGATACTTAATTGACGTGACGTTGGATTGATATTGAGTCTTTTTAAATCTAACTACAACCTCATTTGCATTCTCATTCACATTAGGTTTCATTTTAATCAACTATCATTAGATTCATGTTGGATAAAAATAATATGAATATAATTTTTTTCTATATTCAAAAGTGCATAATTCTCTTTCATTAAAATATAAAAACATAACTGTTAGAATAAATTTAAATAAAAATATTCAAACGCTTATCATTTGACACAAAAACAAGAGGTCAATTAGATTATTTTTTTGTTAATATGTTGTGTATCGGGGTCTAGTGTATCATAATGAATTATGATTCATTCGATGAATCGGTAGATAACACTAAAACTTTATAATTTTAAATTTCATAAAAAAAATCACAAAAGTTTGATGAACATCAAATTTCAAAGCATAAAAAACAATAAAAACATTTTGTTTTTGAGTTGTAATCGTTATCATAGTAAGAAAAATGATCAAAATGTCTTGCTTATGTGTTTTAATCATTAATAAAGTACAATCACCAAAATATAACAAAAATGTTTCATATAAAATTTAATTGTATGAAGAAAAAAAGAAGTTTAACAAAAACACTAAAATAAAAACAAATAATATTTTTTAAGTTATGGATCGGATGAACATTCATCCATATGAATAAATTGGATAGACTTTATATAATAAATTGAATTGGATGGATTTTTTTACGAAGAAATTTAGTGGATTTTAATGTAATATAAATCCATCGAATCCATTCATTTTGAAACCCTAAAAAAACAGTAAACTAAGTTAATAACCTAATGATCTTCGCTCATTGTATTTTCTTTCAAATATTTTGTCGGATGAATTGGTGGAAGAGCCAATTTATTATGGACATTAGAGATTTTAACATGTGAATTTATGTCCTTGATAACTAATATAACCGACAATGTAGAGGTCCTGCGCAATCTATAAATAATTAAATATGAAAAATCATGTCACTAATTGTAACCATAGTAATTAAGTAATTAATGTGTTGAGTTATCACATTGTGACAAACAGTGATACACGAACAACGAAATCATTTACTCACTGTCACGATGCGCTGAAATGTCAACTTATAATTATTTAATGCGAGTAAAAAAAATAAAGCATATGCAAGCCATAAAGTTTGGTGAAGACAAGACTTTACTGTAAAAGTTCATTTAGTTCGGCATCCACAACAATTTATGTTATCAACCCTTGTACTAAGCATTTAACTCTCTGCCTGCCAAGTGAATTCAGATTATTATAAGTTATCAAAGTACAAGAAGAAAATTATATACAGTTCATTACCTTTAGTAGAAAAGTAATATCTCCGTCACGTGTTGAATGAGTGCACTTGACTGCGTAAACGTTACATGGCAGGTTTTTTTTTTTTTTTTATATCGAAAAATTGTTTTACTATAAACCCCAACACAACGGTTTGCACGCAAAAACGAAACTTGTAATAAGTACATGCTAGCTTAAATATAAAAAGTAGAAAAACATGGTATTTACGTCATAAGTCACAACTAACAACTACCATAACTCACACGACAGACTTTGCAAGATAGAAGTTTGGTATGCAGTCTAAGATAAAACGATTTCGAAACAACATTGAGAGAAATAATGTTACAACAACACCTAGAATAAACAATGCATACACAATCATAATTTAACATTTTTTCGAACACATAACCAATAAAAAACTGAAATAAAAACATAAACTTCAACATTAAATAAACAATTAACTTACAACGGTTGACCAAAACTCATGATTCAACTCAATAGATTTTGACAATTATCTAATTGTTATTTCTTGAACTTATAGGAAGTATGCTCATATATAATAAGTTCACTTTCATTTTCTTCGACATTTAAAATATAACATTTGTATTTTCAACATATAGTTATGAATAAAATATAATCAGCAAGCTGATTGGAGATTTTATAATTAAAATTTTGATACCTAATTGATGTGACGTTCATTTTCCATCGAGTTTTTTTGAATCTAACTACAACTGCATTTGCATTCTCATTCGCAATAAGTTCTATTTTAATCAACTATCATTAAAAAATCTAAGGATAAAGATTAGAGTAATATGAATAGAGAAAATCAACTATCATTAACAAACTTTCACATTAAAAACAAAACAAGTTTGTTTGTTTTTCAAAAATCTTTGAAATTTGAAATCTACATTTTTGAAAAACAAAATTATTTTCTTACAAACATATTTAAAGACAAACTTTATATCCATAGAGAAATTATTTTTTTTTTTTATCGTAACTTGTGACTCCACCCGGAATCTAATAGCATAAGATCATTTAAAAAATAAAAAAAAAAGAATAAAGAAAAATATTTTTAGATAACTTCAGAGACATTTTTAGAAGTTATTGTTAAGAATTCAAGTGAAATATAAATTTCCCGGATCTAAGTTTGATTTAGAGAACATTTTTATAAATAATACGATTCAAAGATAACCAGAAGAAACAACTCACAAACATAAAAATATATATTTTGATTTATTATTTTGATCTTCTTCAACCTCAAAAGAAAATAGACATTTTAGAATCTATCAAATAAACATTTAATAGTATATTTGAATTGCTCATCAAGTATCCTTGACCAAAGAAACAACAACATTTAATGACATATTTATCAAATTAAGATTGAAATCGTAAATTGAAATAATTCTTATTTGAATAATTAATAAAATCTTATTATGCGCCGTAAGATACCAATCAATAAAATTATTGTTGTTTTAAAACAAATAGATTATGATCAAGGTCATTCAAATTTATATTGAATCCATATGTATCATAATGAAGTATGAATCATTCAATGAATCAGTAGATAACCCTAACTTTTTTATTTTAAATTTCAGAAAAGTTTGACATTAAATAAAATCACAAAAGTACAACGAGCCTCATTTTTAAACCATATTTAACCTTAAATTTTATTTGAAACATTTTTGTTGTATTTTGATGATCTCACTAAAATAACGGTTAAAACTCGTAAACAATACTACTTTTAAGTAAATTCATATGTAGATTTCATATTTTTTAACAAAATTTTGCAGAAAAGTTTATAATATTATAAGAATCTCTAAAAAAAAAATCAAAAAAACATTAATTAAATATGATTTTTTTTATAGTTTTGACTGTTGAAAATTCATATTTAATTCATGTTTTGTTGAAAAATTCATTTTTTTAGAGAGACTTTTTTTAATATTCTACACATTTCTACACAATTTCATTAAAAAATACAAATTCTAAACATGAGTTTACATAAAAGTAGGGACTAAAAGTGGTTATTGAAAATTTTACAAGGACTAAAAGTTGAAGAATTTTTTTAGAGGGACTAAAATAAAAATTGATATATTTATAAGGACAAAAAACATATTTAACACTAAAATTTAACTGCATGAAGAAAAAAATAAGTTTAACCTTTCCATCTTCACCGATGATATATCCTTAAAGTTTTTCTTAAAGTTTTTTTGAACAAGATATATCTTTAAAGTTGTCGATGCTTCAAAATCTACACAAAGATACCCAATAGAATAAAGGGTTAAATATGTTTTTAGTCCTTATATTTTGCGTGACTTTGAAGAATAGTCCTTACATTTCAATAAATGTTTTTAAAATCCCTACATTTTTCCACCGTTAACAAAATTGGTCCTTGTCGTCTATTATCACTGACCAGACAAACGGAACATGCCACATAGATGCCACCAATGATATTTTAGTAATTTCCAATAAAGTGCAGGGGCATAATTCACCTTTACCAAAAACTTTACTCACAAAAATTCCAACTTTAACTGCGATCTGGTCCTCACAGCGTGAGGGAGAAGAGGATGTCACCCGCAACAACACGAGAGAGAACAAATATGAGCAAATTGATGGTGCAGAGGACGGTAGTGGATGAGGATGGGCGTGTGGAGCTGATGGTGGTTGGGGAGAAATAGAGAAAACGTGGAGAGATGATGAAGATTAGAGAGAAAGTTCAGTTGAAAAATCAATTACACCCCTGCACCTTTTTGGAAATTACTAAAATGTCCTTGATGGCATCTATGTGTCATGTTCTGTTTGTCCGGTTAGCGAAAATGGACGACAAGGACCAATTTTGTTAGTGGTGGAAAAATGTAGGGATTTTAAAAACATTTATTGAAATGTAAGAATTATTCTTCAAAGTCAGGCAAAATATAAGGACTAAAAACATATTTAACCCTGGAATAAACAATGCACACACAACCGTAATTTAACGATTCTTGCTTGGACGCAAACAAAAAACCGAAATAAAAACATAAACTTCAACGTTAAACAAACAATTAACTTATATCGATTGGCTAAAACTTATGATTCAACTCGATAGTATTTTTGTAATTATCTAACTGTTATTCTTGAACTTATAGCAAGCCTGCTCATATCTCACAAGTTCAGTTTCATCTTCTTCAACATCTAAAATCCCAACATCATATTAAAATTGAAGGCTATAAAAACATAAAACGAATATTGAAAGCTTCAAGTTTGCAATAAAATAATGGAAAGTTAGATCCCTCTTTAATTATTATTTTTTCTTTCAATTTCTAACAATTTTTTTTGCATTATCCTTGGAGATGACCATTGACCAACTTATTAACGACCTTGTTGCTAGCCATGGTTGTTGTTGTTCGGATGAGAGACAACAATGACGGAGCATGCTTAAAAATTGGGTATAATATACTTTAATCCAAAAAAAAATGAAAGCAAGTTAATGAATATTCATACATCCCTTGTGAGCAAGTTAGGAATGAAAATCGACGAATGAGAGTTTCTAAAAATAGGTGAACCTTAAAAAGACCATAATCGGGAGTAATTGAAAGAGTTTATTTGGGCTGGATGAAATTCTAAAGTGAATGTTTGAACCTCCCTCTTTATTTCTTTGACTTTCACTCCTTCCCTCCTATCTTTATTGGATTCTATTATATTACACTAAAAACTTGTCGTCTATAAATTCAATATACGAGTTGGTTGAGATATGATTCATCTGTCTTTCAAACATCAATCATTCGTTAAAAGTGCTATTCTCTTTTTATATAATATAACATTTGTATTGCACAATTCCACATCTTTACTCCTCATTTCTTTAACTCGTGTTCTATTTCTTCCTTTGGTAGAAGCTTTTTCCGGTCATTAACACTACAACCTTAAACGTACATCATGACTGGAGGTGGTGCACAATCACAACGAATTCATTCATCTTCATCACGACCATTAGTTTGCTCGAATGATGCTTTATTGTGGTTGTCACAAGAGGGATGTATGCCGTATTGCTTAATCGACGAGGTAATGGAAATATGAATTTTATAATGTGTTAGTTTTACTTATAGTCAAACTAATTTTTCATTCCTTCATCGAGTTTTACCTATAGTCAAACTAATTTTTCATTCTTTCATCAATTTCAGGATGACAATCCGTATTGGATATTTTGGTTAGGTTGATCAATTGATGAAACTTCTTACTAATTCAAATAACGAAACTACTTTATTAGATATTATAATGTATTAACTTTACAAAATCACTTTTAATTAATCTTTATTACTCAAGAAATGTAAATCAGTTTTACAAAATTCTTACGTATTTTTTTCAAATAAAAATTTAAGGTGAGGAGACAATAATAGTTTAAGTCATGCAAGATTTTCGGGATCAAAAAATACTTATCAATGTATTTACATTTACATCACTCCAAAGATATTAGCAGAGCTCAAACCTAGAACCTATTCAAAGTCTGTCTTTTTACTACTAGACCAATCCCTTCAAGTTTTTTTTTTAGTAAAAACCCTTGGAGTTAATACTTACGGTTTTCTCCTAACACATACATTTTGAATTCAAGTGGTAATGAACTTCACCAAAAGATAAATCATTTGAAAGAACATAAGTTTGATTTTTCGGAGGAATAATTCTCAATCAAATTATCCTTACAACCGAACTCTAAATTACTAGGACCCTGGGTTAAGACAAAAAAAAATACTCAACATATTTAATAATACTTTCAATATATATTTTTTATTTGAAATTATTACCAACATATTTGTGATCACAAATTGAATAATTTTGTAATTCTATGAGTTTAATGATTTGATAACACGGACGTTAGCTGGTGTGGTTTGTTTAAGGAACGGTTACATGAGTTTTTGGTAGGCTTGATGGTTATTTTGGATAAGTTTTTTAACGGTTTGACACAAGACCTGTTTCTGCTATATCGCAGACGTTTAGACTTTAGTTTTTGGAGATGACCTCTTGGTTTGATGTCCAGTTTTTATTGGTTTCGAGGGCCCTTGGTGGAGGGTGTTTTTGGTTTGCTTGTAAAAGTTTATATTTAATACACGTGTGTTTGTTTGAGTGTTCCACATATATAAAGACACTTTTCCTTTGTATGTTGCTCTTTAAGTCTTCTAACTTAACATTCCTTCTGCTTGCTAGGATTCTTTGTGTTTTAAATAAATTTCATTTTAGTTTTTTTAAAAAAATAAATTTGATAACATCAATTTTAATTTGTTTTTCCTTTTTTTTTTGAGGGAATTTAATTTGTTTTTCCTAAATACCACATTAAATCCACCGAGAAAAAAACAAAATTAAATTCATTTGGCAAGATAACTATCTTGGTCTTTCCCCTAAAAAAAAACGTATCTTGGAGTATTATGGTGTTCTAGTTCTCCACGTGCGTGGGAGCTGGGAGTTGCTAAGGTTTTGAACTGATTGGAACCAATTGACCTCTAGGGACTAGGGTCCACTGCATCGTACCAACTTAATTATATTCAGAATACTATTCTAATACTAGTTGAATCTACGAGTGTCGTTTAGTTATTATACATTTTGAATTCTTACGATAAATAATCTGTATATTTTTCTCTCAAAAAAAATCTGTATATTTTGATCATGCCATATATAGTAGTAGATATAGAAATAAGAGATTGTTCCAAAGAAAAAAGAAATGAAAGACAAAACTACTATTAAATTCACCAACCAAAATAATACTGCTAGCATGTACCCAAAAATAAAGGTAGAAAACTGTCGGCCATAGATTCATGACCATGCAAAATATATTGAAAAAGTTAAATAAATTTTTGAATTGTTTAATCAACATACATCTCCTTAGAGTCTACTCGAAAATAAGCGAATGAAATGTTCATGTTTTAGTATGGGTAACAACATCTCGAGTTAAACCTATAGATACAAGCGAATGAGGTCGTTCATTTTTTAGTACGGATAACCACATCTCAAATTAATCTCTATATTTTTATTAATGTACCCACATGTATCACCAATTTGATATCTAATAAAATGTTATAAGTTTTTACCTCTAAAAAAAAAATGTAACACGTCCCCTCAAAAATTAAATAAAATAATATTACATGTTTTTTTTAGCAGAATAATGTTACATGTTAAGAAGCTTAAAGAACAATTTTTGTATATTCAACGTGTTAAAACTTTTTTTTTAATATAGCTTATTAGTTATTTAGTTTTTTTAATCCTTAACGTAGACGTATATATAATTTGTACCAAAAAGAAAGATACGTATGTATAAGATCAATAGAAAAGATATTTTCATATTTTTTATCCGTGACATTTAAATTAGAAAAGATTCAATAAAATTGAATTATTTGTCATAAACGTAAAAAAATTATAATTCTCAGAACAGAAAATAATTTAAGACAATTAAAATATTCAACAAAATATGTCAAATTCATTGAATAATATATTCAACGGTCAACAAAATCATTTTAAAGGTTTTTTTTTTTTATAAAAAATATCATTTTAAATTTTACCATATTATACATTTATATGTTAGAATTTCTTTTCACCAAATCACATGTTATTCTTTTTGACCAGCTTTTATTTCATTACCAATAATAATAAGATCAATATTCCTTTAAAAAAAACAATAAGATCAATACAAGATTGTCTTTTAATAAAAATAAAAATAAAAAGGTGAACACTATTTAAAGATGTAACCGCCCTTTTTAAAGTCGGATTTATTCAAACGTCTTACCTTTCTAATAAATTAAACACTATAGTTATTCAAAAGGAAAAAAAAAAATGACAAGCAATCAAATATTATAACACCTAATTCAGAGACATTATTGATTGGCGTTTTATATTTATCAATTTAATCACACGCTTAGAATCAAACTTGAAATCCACTCATCCAACTATAAATCATATGTTAGATTTTGAAAAACTAATTTCTTCACGGCAACTACAACTACGTTAAATAGTTATTAACATGAGTTGTGTCTGATCCAACTTAAATAATTAAGACATAACTGTTTGATTGATCTTAAATAAATGATCAAGATTGTTTATTGAATTTTTAAAGTATGTCTTTAAAACACTTATTAATATTTGACTTATTTAATTATTGGTTGGTGTAGTATAACTTTTTTAAAAAAATAGGTTGAATGAATGAATTAGGGGAAAAAAAGAAGGAATAAAGAGAAAGAAGAAGAGAGAGGGAGGGAAGAGATTTTGATTTCACTGATTCATTCATTCACGCGGAGGAAAGGGAAGTCTGTATCTAGCTGGCTGTCGGAGAGATCCCTCTGACCACGTGACTCACCACCTCATCTCTCTTTCTCTCTTTTCACTTTTATTAACAATAATAACAAAACCCAACCCCATCGCTTTCTTCACACCTTCCTTCTTCTTCTTCTTCTTCCATAAATCTTAAACCCAAATATCTCTCTCTCTCTCATTTTCTTGTTTCCATCATCACTCTCTTATTCTCTCTCTCTCTCTCTCTCCACTCCTATTGGCGGTTACTTTGCTTCTTCTTCCACCATTTCACCGCCACGCTGTGCCAAGATTCTCATTCAGATTCAAATGCTATTATTCCATTTGATTCCATTACTGCTTCGATCTTCTTCTACGGTACTATAATTAATCTCTCTTTTGTCTCTTTCTTATTCTTCAACGCATTCTTGGATTTTACTCTATTCATTTATTTATTGGCGCCACTTTCATTTCCGTTTTTTTTCTTACTTCTTCATTCTCTTTCTCTCTCATTGATGCATTTTAATTATTAACTTTGTCTTTGCTTATATAAATTGCTTTTAATGCGTGGCGGTGTTGTTTTATACTATTTCATTAATTTTTGTAATGTTTAGTAGTATCCATGATTTAATATATACGTTAGTTATTCAATGAATTAATGTTGATTTAGTTGTATCGATGATTTAGTTTAATGTGAAATCTGATATTTCTTCTTTTTTTCATACCAGATACATTAGTTATTCAATGAATTAATGTTGATTGCAGAGAGAAGAGAGTAGACTTGAACGTTTGTGTAGTATTAGAATTTAGAATTAGAATTCAACAATTGTTAGGGACGATAAACTGAAGGAAGAGAGAGAATTGTGAATCTGATCTTGTGTATTTGCAACATTTCATTTTTTCGGTTCATTGAATAACTGATAGTAATTGATAGTCTATATGACATATTAGATACATTAGTTATTCAATGAATCTATTTTTTTTCTTCTTATAATTGAGATTGGAGTGAGTATTTTGATGAGAAAAGACGAATAACGCAAAATGTGGGTAGAATATTTATAGTTAGATTCGTCTATGTTTGTAGTAGATTGTAACTAATCAACTTTTAGTTACAACTCAAACAGAATTCAGTTATGTTCTAATAAGCTATACTCTGAGTTACACAAGCATGACTAAATATTGCGAAAACTATATTGCTCTAATAAGTATGGATAGTAGGTTAATGCAGAAGTTTATGGGCAAAGATTGAATAAGAAAGAAGAGAGTATGAGAGAGAATCTCTTACACATCAAATTAATGTTATCAAACACATAAATTGGATTAAAATCGGGCAAAGGGTGATAGATTGTAACTTGGAGAATCATAACACGGGTGACGGGTGGGTATGATCCATTATATGAGTGTTTAATCTTAAGATAGTGGCTCCTACTTACTTCAGTGGATCATACCCACCCGAATTGCCATTTTCATTCACAAAACCTTTTTGGTTGAATATGAGGAGAAATGGCCGAGTTTCAGTTTTCTTTGGCTGATTGGCACTTAGGAGAACTATAGTAAGTATGAGCTAATAAATTTAAAATGCCGCACTTACTTAAAAATAATCCACAAGAAATAAAAAATGTGACGAATTTAATGCATGTATGTTTGGAGTTAGAACTGTACATAATAAAGGTTGCATTCAGCGTGTCATGCACTAAGCATGGGAATGTTACATTTTTGGCATTCAGAAGAATGGCCATTCAGCGCGTCATTCCAGCTTTGTTGGTGTCTATGTCCTTTTCAGAGTAGGGTAGATTTCAATTTCAATATCTCATGTTTCTATGTAGCATACCCATGGAAAAGGTACATTGGGAATGCCAAACTTGTGGAAAGATTCCTTGTTTTTATTCACGATTTAGAGTAAGGTCGTCCTGGAATTTTTGTCTTTTAAGTTCATCTTAGTTAATAATATTTGTTCTGAAATTTTCTCTTGTTGTTGCATCTAGAATAATGCTAGTGACTGACACATTAGGGTCAATTGTAACTTGTGGCAGTTTAATCCGGAGAGAGGTTCTTCTTTATGAGTAGCTAAGCTAGGTATTTTTAACCAAATTTACTGCATTTATTTTGGTACTGTAGCTTTATTGACTATTGTCCGTAAATGCTTCATACCTTGTATTTGGTTTATGCAGGTTATGTGGTCTTCAGCTTGAAACAGTTTAGCTGCTTAAGTATGTTTTTCAATGATTTGTGGTTTCAGAACTACCTTTTGCTTTCAGACATGGTCTCTTATGGATTAAGAAGTGCAGAGAAATGGTTTTAAATTCAGAATTTACAAGAACATGGAGGGGACACGAGAAGAAGCACGGATGGAAGAGCAAAGGCAATCCTATGTGTCACGGTGGCCTTCAGATTTCGTTGGAAAATTTGGATCTGTTTCTTTGGGAACTCAAGACGAGACCTTAAATAATAAAGAATCACCTAGACATTCAAACCAAGATTTTATGTCACCTCAGAGGGCATCACAGATTCTATGGCACACTGGAATGCTTTCAGAACCTATACCAAATGGTTTTTACTCAGTTGTTCCGGTGAGGATTGATTCTTTTGTCACTTTAATAGTTAGGATATATAATTGCACTTGGTATGACACCACGAGCTTGGAGTATATTGCTTGATCATGTTATAAATGCATGGGCTTGGAGTGTAGTTGTGTTTTCAATATGACTTACCTATTTTATTGGAGATACCAATCTGGTATGATTTAGAAAAGAGTTTACAGGAAAACAGAGTTTCTTTTATTAGATGAGTTCTAATTATTGTCGCACGGATGAAAACAGCAAAGAAAATATCAATTTTCATTTATTTATATCATTTTTGAGAATTTTTCCTTTGATTATCTTATGTCACATATTGGGAGGATATTATCTTCTGTTCTGTACTTTATTCTTTGTCCTTTCTTGATAATCATTTTTTTAATAAATTTGGAAAAGAAGACCCATAAATGAAGCATCTTTTTTATGAAAATTCAGGGTATGCTAATTTTACAAAATACAGCATTGAGCTATAGTACTCAGTTATATATAACTTGTAGGAAAAGCGTTAGGGATCTTTTGTAGTTGCTTGGTAAGAGTAGCGTAGCATGGTGTCAATGTGCTTGTAAAGGCACATGTTTACATTGCATGGTACATAATTGAGGTGAAGAAATAGAACTTGTCTTTAGTCTGTGCAAAATAGTTATTGATTATGGTATCATACACTATGACAAGAGGTATCAATATCATTGATTGTTAAAGAAGGGGTCATTTAGGTTTGCAAGAAGAGGTAAACTCAACACATTCTGAAATTCAACACGGTTCTTTTGAAGTTTCCCGATGAAAGATGATCTAATTTCGTCCCTTTCTTTTAAATTTGCTTATTCTGTTAAGTTCTTATGGTTACTTGGCTGTACTGGCTATTTGCTCTGTAATATAGTTTTGAAGTGTTCTGCAACAACCTTCTGCTCATTTATAGCATGCAGTACTCCTTGAATTTATGTCTTATCTCTATTCTTGATATGCTACCATGCTTTCCTCAACATCTTTCATTGTCATTAATAAATCCGATGATATGCAGGAGAAAAGGCTCAAGAAACTTTTTGATAGTATTCCTACTTTGGACGAGCTTCAAGCCTTGGGTGGAGAGGGTTTTAGGGCTGATGTCATTGTTGTGGATGCAAAGAAAGATAGAAAGTTATCTATGTTGAAGCAACTAATTGTCACATTGGTTAAAGGACTGAACACAAATCCACTTGCAATAATTAAGAAGATAGCTGGATTGGTATGTACTTTTATTGTATCTTGTTTTGTAGCTCTTGTTTAGCGTGTTAGGATTTCTTCATATATTATTGTTGTTCCATATTGTTGTCATTTGATGCAATTTTTTTCCTTGTGCAAAAATGCACGTTAAAAGGTCAAATTCTATTCCAAAATAACCCCATTGTCAAATTTTATGAGTTGTGTTCTTCCTCGTAGTAGGTCGTTCTATTCATAGTTTCTACTTTCTGATTTTAGTCAGCAACAACTTATTTCAATTAAATTATTCCACCTTTAGTTATCAATTACAAGTTCGTTGGTTGGCATTAATGTCAATTATTTATAGTAACTTTCTTTTTAATGCCTTTATTTGATATTTATTTTATTTTTTAAACATTGTAAAAATCTTTCTGATTTTATTGCCTTTATTTTATTGCTCACCATTTATTTTGATCTTACTTCCTACACAGGTTTCTGATTTCTATAAGCGACCAAATGTTGAAAGTCCAGCAAAAGCTGCACTTGAGGAATCCTCCCACATGTTTGAGAGTCATGGTGTCCAGATGCTGGGGCAAATAAAGCATGGCTCATGCCGTCCTCGAGCTATCTTATTTAAAGTATTAGCAGATACTGTAGGTCTAGAAAGTAGGCTTATGATGGTAAGGCCTACTATTTTTTGGTTGTTATAAATTACAATTACTCCCTGCCTCACTCTTGTTTACCAATGTTTTCAGTCCAATGATAATATTTTTAGCAAAAGAACTGACGATAAATATTCAAATTTGTTTACTATCATTATCTAATTTTGAAGGATTCTTGTTTCTCTTCATCAGGGTTTTCCAACTGACGGAGCTGCTGATTGTGTAGACTCATACAAGCACATGTCTGTGATAGTTGCGTTAAATTCTGTGGAACTGCTGGTTGATCTTATGCGCTTTCCTGGCCAACTGTTACCACGATCAATCAAGTCAATTCTTATGACCCACATTTCTGCAGCAGGAGAGAGTGATTCAGCAGAAAATGATTCTTGTGATTCACCATTAGAACCAAACAGTCCTTTATATGGGGTTTCAGAGAGGTTAGATCCTGAGAGTTTAGAAACTTTAATTTTTTTTTTCCTTTTGCTCAATTGCATATTTGCTAGCTTTTTTGTGTCTCAAAATTTTATTGTCCCCTAATTTTAATTTTACCAAATTAGCAATCCATTTCTTATAGTTTCAAGTTCAGCAATTATAATTGAAGCTGTTTGTGTACCAAATCCCATTTAACATGATACCAGAGCTAGATTTTCCAAGCGATGTAGCAATTGGACACACTCCTAAGCTGCTTGGGAGGGTGGGTATTCAAGCACCATCCGTGTCCCACATTGTCATGGTTCACAGGCTGTCCAGTGCCCACATGTGTGGGCACACTTATAATGCTGTCAATTGCAGATAGTGAAAAACAGGGGATTGTTAAAATTCCACTAGATAGCGTATTGAAGAACAATAGCGGTTTGTCCAAATTCTGCTACACTATAGCGGTATAGCACCACTATAGCTGCTTTTTAACAACACTGCACGCTCATCATTTGAGCTAGTTTTCAGGAGTGAAATAAAAAAACACTTTAACAAATATGTCCTCTCGTCAGAATGTTGATATCCAATTATTTAGGCTGTGACATGTCACCACACTGTATCCTAGTCAGTAAAGTTAATAGACGAGCGTCTCATCATCAAATTTCATGCCATACTGACAAAATAGCAATGCCCGCGAAGAGGGTGTCGCACTCTGCACCAAACTGACAAGACACTTAATTATATCAACCTGAAAACAGTAAGAATAACATTATTACATTTGAGGAAGGGGGGAGGGGGACGGAAACTGGACCTTAAAGAAGCAAGGACATTCAGAATAATAATTAAGTCTTCTACATTTGCACATTAAATTGCAACTTCTGAGTATGCATTAGACAAATGAGTGAAATGACCTTTAAGTCGTCTGTTTTGTTCGTTAAAAGAGTTGTTAGTTGACTGATATTGATTTTCTTGGCCCCCCTTACAGTGCTGAAAAAGATGACAATCTCCAATTCCATAGAAGATTTGAAGCATCTTCAAATGTATCAAGTCCTCCCTTGCGAAACATGATGTTACGATCAAATACCTGTCTGGACAGGAAATTAAGGTAATACTTCCATTGCTAGATCTTATGCTTTGGTCTTGTTGTCTTGTTATTTTTGTTCAGTTTAAGATTCTATTCTCTATCTTTCCCTCTTCACTTTGAAGTGTTATTTTCCATTATGATTTGGTTGTTTTCTATGGTTTGTGAACCTTATTTAACTATATTTCTTAAATATGTAGAATACCAACTGTTTCTTGTTGAATGGTTTTGTCAATTTCCTCAGTTTTTCTCATAGTGAACCCAACATTGCAACTTCATTTGGTCGGCGCAGTCGAAGAAAGGTCATTGCTGAACAGAGGACTGCTAGCTCAAGGTTATTCCTGATTTGTGTTTTTTAGATTGATGTGTGTATATTGTTCATGATCTTGGATATTGTTACTAGGGGTGTTCATGGGTTGGGTCAACCCAGAAAACCCGGTCAAACCCATCCAAAAAATCCAAAAAAATGGGTTGGGTTGGGTAATTGGGTGGGTATGGTTTCTAAAAATAGAAAACCCATAAAAATAAATGGGTTTCGGGTAAAACCAGACCCAAACCCAAAAAATCCACTTACCCAATAATGTTAATATTTTTTATCTTTATTTTCATAGGGCAAAAGAAAGTTATATTTCCAAAATATACACATTGTACCCTATATATTGAAAATCAAAACATACTAGAGTTACAAATTAATATGTTGTACTTTTTGGTTATTTTGATACTAATGCAATTTTATGTCATGCAACTTTAGTTTGTTGCAAGTATTTTATGATGGAGTTTATTATTTGATATTCTATGATGCATAATATTAT
>Ga0315915_1001909_pt1 | contig 25862 bp, 17 predicted proteins | sample MpolbnodulesMG_FD_207738 | JGI IMG/M metagenome (GOLD analysis project Ga0315915, IMG submission 207738) | Medicago polymorpha root nodule microbial communities from Los Angeles, California, United States - branched nodules | ecosystem: Host-associated > Plants > Roots > Nodule | place: USA...
GTACACAAAATCAATTAAAAAAATACACAATTTTATTGAGTTTTAATTTCATCTACATTACATTACATTCTCCAAAAATATATGTGGTATCATCATGATGTTGGGTTTAAGTTTAATTGTTGGAAGTTTACTGAAAATATTGGCAATGAGGTGTCTTATACTTATCGTAGTGTTTTGCAGCGCCCTTTGAAAACTCAAAAGAATTAAGAGAACACAACACATGTATTCTACAAAATCATTACATTCTCCCTAAATATATGTGGTATCATCATGATGTTTGGTTTAAGTTTAATTGTTGGAAGTTTACTGAAAATCTTGGCATTGAAGTGTCTTATACTTAGCGTAGTGATTTGCAGCGCCCTTTGAAAACTCAAAAGAATTAAGAGAACACAATGCATGTATTCTACAAAATCAACTCTATAGGTTTTCAAATCGAATTCCTTCATATAAGATGAGTCATCACAGAAAGGAATGCATTCCAAGAGGTTGCTTTGAATTGAATCTTACTGCCCTGCCAACTGACAAGTTTCAATTGATAGAGGAGCACGATCTAATTCAAAGAAACCTCTTAGAGGTGCATTCCAGTCATCACATAAAGGAATGTATTCGAAGAGGTTGCTTTGAACTTAATATTACTACCCTGCCAACTGACAAGTTTCAATTGACAGAGGAGCAGATCAAACTTAAAAGAACCTCTTAGAGGTGCATTCCCTTCCGTGACACTTATCTAGTACAAATGAATTCGATGTGATAACCTATATAGCTGATTCTGCAGAATACATGTTGTGTTCTCTTAATCTTTTAACTTTTCAAAGAGGCTCGTAAATCACTACATTCAGTATAAGACACTTAAATACCAACATCTTCAGCAAACTAACAAGAATTGAACTTAAATTCCAACAAAATAAAGACACTACATAATAATGATGCTACCTAATTAGAATCTTCTGGCGGAATCAAACTGTTGAGAATATCTTCAGGCAATCTCATTAACGTGACAAACATATCGATCCACGAAAACATGTTGTGCTGCTAAAAAATCAAGAATATGCTCCTCACGTCGTCATCCGTTAATTCTAGCCGACTGAAGGATATTCTTCCTTCATCCAATGTTGGACGTTCATACCAAATGTATGCCACCCTCCTTGTGTCTCCGGGGTTGAGTCCTTGGTTGATTTCATTTTGTTGATCCTTGAGACCTTTTAATGTGACATTAATGTACCGAACCTTGAACATCTGAGGATTTCAATCGTCGAAGCGTATGCAAACACTGAATAAATCGGTCATTGTTTCAAATCTACACCATAAAAAATTATACAATCAATGAAAAACTCATTTAAACATTTCATCAAACACTTGGAGTGCAAATTATACATAAACCCTAAAACTCATAACTACAACATAAACATGCAAACATCTAAACAATTAAGTAGTATAAGCCATTTACATGAAACATTGTATCATTTTCTGTCAAAAACAATAGAAATTTAAACAAACCCTAAAACTTAAAAAATTCTAATTTAAGAGAAAAAATCTAACGTATAAACATAAAAAAGTTAATGGTGTTTGATTATGAAAACTTACTTGTTATTGGAGTGTTGTTTTATTTGAACTTGAATAAATTTTGGATTTGAGTGATTTGAGAGAAATTTTGGAGTTTTAGATAGGAAATGATGAAATGAGGTTATGTCTGATCTTTAAAAAGACAAGCAATATGAGTTAACTCACACCAGGAACCTTTTCGAAAGTTTGGTTGGTAGTGAGCAAAACTTGTTGAAAAAGGAGCATTTTTCTATCTATTTTGACATATTATGATATACTATACTCTCCTAAACGAAAAAATCTATTATTTAATGATATCCTTAAAAATCTATAAACTTTGTCACTATTAAGCGATGGTAAAAACTTTGTACCAATATCATGGTAACAAAAATAAAATTTTATAACATAAAACAAAATTATTTTCATAACATCGATTTATTTACCCGTGCTTGGCATGAGTTCCATACTAGTTAAGATAAAAATAAAAGTTTATATTTCCAAGACAAAGTTTATATTAATGGATTCCTTAATGATATCCTTAAAAAAATTCATTAACAAAATCCTAATTTTTTTAACTAATTTTTTTTCAAATTTCCATGATACCTGTTCCCTTATGGTCAAAAAGAAAACCTTTTTCCCATGTTGGCATATTCAGTATCCTATTTATATTGTCAATGAAAAAGCTAGCTATCATATGATTCATATTCATTATTTATTTTTTTAAGCATCTTATTATAAAGCAATATTTTATTTATTTTCTGAAAAACTATAGTGTTGACTTAAACAAAACTCAATATTTAATACTAAATAATTACTCATATGAACTATGAAAAGGGCATAGTGGTCCAAAAACCTCAAAACTTAACATTATAAAACCACCATATGAGGAGCCCTAACTTTCATGCATGCAAACACACATCTCAACATTTTCACATTCCCTTCATAAACCATGTTTTCACCACTAACGGCACTGTTCCTCTTAGCCATTATCTCCACCGTTACCTCCACCGTTAACTCATGTCTTCCATCAGAACTCAAAGCCCTACAAGCCATCAAATCCTCACTCCGTGAACCTAACGACGGAATATTCAACTCATGGACCGGAACTGACTGCTGCCACAACTGGTTCGGCGTATCATGCGACGAGAATACTCGTCGCGTTGCCGACATAAACCTCCGTGCCGGAACTCTCTACACCACCTTCGAAAAAGCACGTAAACCTGGCTACATGACCGGTCAAATCTCCCCGGAGATTTGTAAACTAACTCAACTTTCAAGCATTACAATCACTGATTGGAACGGTATCTCCGGCGAGATCCCCCGATGCATTTCTTCACTATCTTTTCTCCGTATAATTGACCTAGCCGGAAACCGTTTCTCCGGTAATATCCCCTCCGATATCGGTAAACTCCGCCATCTCAACCGTCTCAGCCTCGCCGACAACGTCATCACCGGTGGAATCCCACTGTCCTTAACCAACCTGACTAGTTTGACTCATCTTGACATCCGTAATAACAGGATCTCAGGGTCTATCCCAATGGGCTTTGGCAGGCTTCAGTATTTGGGCCGGGCTTTATTAAGTGGTAATCAGTTACACGGGCCTATCCCGGGCTCAATATCTCGAATCAAACGTCTTTCGGATCTTGATCTATCTCGAAACCAATTATCCGGGCCCATCCCGGAATCATTGGGCTTAATGTCTGTTTTGGGAACCCTAAAGCTTGATACAAACAAGCTTTCAGGGATGATCCCAAAGTCTCTTTTTGGTTCAGGAATAAGTGATTTGAACTTAAGTCATAATTTGTTGGAGGGTATTATACCTGATGCATTTGGGGGTAGGTCTTATTTTACTTCATTGGATATTTCCTATAATAATCTCAAGGGTCCTATACCTAAATCTATATCTTCTGCTGCTTACATTGGTTACATGGATTTGAGCCATAATCATTTGTGTGGTCCAATTCCTAAAGTTTTGGATCATCTTGATGCGTCTTCGTTTGAGGTCAATGATTGCCTTTGTGGAAAGCCACTTGAAGCATGCAAAAAGAAGTAATGTTTGTCTTCATCAATGTGTCTCATTGGTTAATCAAGCTTTCTCTAATAATTGTTACATTTACACACAAGAGTTGTTTCAAAAAGTGTCAATTTCAATTTCTAATGTAGTTTTAATTGATTTTTTTCTTCGATTAGATATCTAATTAATACTATGTGTATCATCTGTTATCATTTTCAACATTGTATTTATGATAATTAAAATACAACAATGGTTATTGAGAATAATTTAGTGAAATCTTTATGTTCTTTTCTTTTGTTTATTATACTTTCTAATTTGTGTGAAATGATAAAATGTGAATGAAAGAGTATTACATTCCTCTTTATCTTTTATGTATTTTGGTTTCGTAATTAAATTAAAATAGAACAAATTCCTTTTGTAATGCATACACGTGCATGTGATTAATTAATTAAATATAAATGTTCCTTGGACGGACACCTGATTTTCCACGCACTTGCAATAAATATATGGTTATGGTTAATTATATGTAAAACTCTGATCAATTGAGTTGAATTTAAATTACGTTGATCATTGTGATGAAATTGGGCTAACAATGTAGTTGAATTAACCATAATTTTGATTATAAATTAAACTAATCATCTATTCAATCAAATTAATCACATTTTTGAAAAATATTAACCAGATTTCATAGTATAGTTGGAGAAAAAATAGGTGTAAGTATATATTAGTCTTAAGTTATTCGATGTAATCTCAAATAATTGAACCGTCATTTTCTTCAGTCGTCGACAATTTTGCGTTTTATTGTTTTTTATCTATGGTGTTGTGATTGTAATTAATGCATGCATGTTATCTCCGACAGATTATGTATGTATTTTCTGCATAACTAAACTAAAATAAATTGCTTCGATCAAGGTTGACCTCACTTGCTTCAAAATTGAAATTAGCATGTCTGACACATTCATTAATATCATAAGACTAAGAGCAGCAATAAAATTTGAAATTTAATAGTACTTGTTTATTAATAATGTAATGACATGATCCCATTTTAATCAAGACTATAGATAACAGAATATATGGTGGAGGAGATGAATGGAGAATAGATGGTAGACAATTAGACACAACACATGTGAAGTGGCAGTAAGAGAACGTTAAACAAGGTGTTGTTGCAGGTGCATTTATGGAGAATGAAAAGGTTCCATGAGGGTGATGCGGGTTTTCCTCCTCTATGCTTGCTCTATCATGTGGAGAGTTCTTTGATAATCATGAGAAAAGAAGATCGATTACCAGTGCTTATACTGTTGTCATTGATGTACGCAATATAGTATATTCCATCAGTTCCAAAATATAAACAAAAATTGGTCAATAAAAATTAATATATTTGGTTTAAAATTTATACCAAATACATCGACTTATGCTGACTCATTTTTTATCACATTTTGGGACGGAGGAAATATATACGAGAGTAACAAACAACCGCAAATAATAATGTATAGAGCTCTTAGATGAGATGTCATGATTCTTTTATATAGTTTAATCAAAGTGGGAGTTTGCCGGTCCATTTAGCCTTGAGTGATTAGTATCCCCAGTTGTGCGTGCGGAGGATACCCAATTTACACTAAAAAAATATTGTATACGAACTAATTGTAGTTTTGGTTTCGGTCGTAGTTGCAACTACCACAATTGTTGCGGGCGTTGCGTTTGTTGTGATGCAAATTGTGGTTGGTGCTGCAATGTGGATTTATTTTTAGGAAAATGCTAGGCTATTCGTTAATCATCTTAAATAATTCTATATTTATATAAAAAAATTATACAATCAATGCATTGAAAATTAAAATATTTATTTTTTTAAATAAATAATTTTTTAATTTAAAATTCAAAAACAATATCCTTATTAATAAGACCCTTATGTTTAGTATGTTATCATTTATTATTAATTTTATAATTCACACCTCTTATTTTCCTCGTTATTAACTCCCCACCACTTTAAAATATCTCCAATACTTTAAAATAACCACTAAATAATATAAAGAAAAAGGGAGATAATAAATAATTTGTATGATCGCTACATATACCATTGTGATCATACAACCATATGTAGATAACCCTATCTTTATTACCATTAGGGATGATTTGTATCAACTGTTTGGGTTGTTGTTATTTACTTTATTGGATATGGTAGTATTTCCCCCCAGCCTTTTGTACTTTTTTATTTTTAATCTACATAGGGTGTTGCAAATCCATCTGCACCCTATTTTCCGCAAAAAAAAAAAAGAAGAAGAATTTCACCAACTTGTATTGTCTTCAAAACCTTCCAACATCTTCATGGATCTTCATTCTTTAGTTTCCATAACTTCCATGAGGTGCCATGCTTTTTGGAATTACGTAAATGATTTGTATAAAAAGACTCAAAACATCTAAGGAGTGGTCTACTCAAGAAAGAAATAGAATTACAACGACTTAAATAAAAAACAATTCAAAATGTCCCCAAAATCGTGAGCAACTCATCTAAAACTCCTATAAACTGTTTTTAAATGATTATTAAAAGGACTCAAAAACATAGTCAAAACATCATATGATGGGGTGCCGACAAAGCTCCTTAATGGTTATAATCTTGTTATGTGACTTCCCGTTGTGATCTTTGCGGTGATTTGGCTAAATCTACTTTTCACCTATTTGTGGATTTTTTTTCCATCACTTAGAATATACAGAATCAATTGGAGTTCAAATCTAATTCAGAAGCTTATACCTAGGCAATTTTATTTATTTGTTAAAGTATTCCTTGTAAATATATTAACACATATTTTTATAAAATATTTACATTATTGCTAAGGTTTTTTTTCTTTTCAAATTTAATAAGATCCGGATATTGAAGTTTTAAACTATAATGTTAATGCTTTATATGAACTTAGACAGTTAAAAATTTCCTGTTGTCTAAGGTATCAAATCATCATTTTTCGTAAAAATAAAAAAAATATGTCACATCATCATGACAAGTAGTAACTCAATGTCAAAACTCAAATAGAATATATTTTCTTCTTAGAGCCTTACAATTATCTTCATAATAAAATAAAATATGTCAAGAACATATTATTAAACTTTGCCCTAATGTCACAATATCAGAACCTAGAACTCAATTTAAATGTAAACAATAATCCAACAAACTTTAAAGAACAACATAATATAGGTGATAGTATAATTATCCACTTTAATCTCGTACACAAACACCTTAATACTACTCCTCAATATTGTCATGAGGATAACCTGCATATAATGAATAGAAAAGAAACACGTAGAAAATAAGGGGTGAGAGCCATGTTATATGACGCTTAAAGTGGTACAACAATAGCAATGCATAGAATCAAACACACGAATAGACATTTATGATTGCAAACCATTTGAGGTGTACATATAATTAAACAAGAGACACATATATCAAGTGAACCATTCCTACAAGTCTATTACATGTATGCCATATCAATAACTCATACTTAATAAATTATAATAGTGGGACAAGGGAAGTAAAAGAAGAACACCACCAGTGAACTTTAAATTATCACTCACTGGTGTTAGAATATTAGACGACTAGTCAGAGTTTCTAGGCTTTATAAATATTCCAAAACATCAGGTAATCATAAGTAGTATTATTATGGAAACTATGAATATGATAAAGGTATAAAAATTGACTAAGGTTATGGATTAGAATGAATACGGTAACATGACTATATCGTTCAGACAAAAATGACTAGTTCGTAACTTTTATGGATGAAATTACCATGAATTGTAGAGATTATTGGTGGAGAATTCAATGACGATTCATTGATGTTATTCCACTGTCTTGTGTATGGATGCACAAGGTTGATTATTGGTCCCAACTTTTAGAAAACATTCTATAATTATTTTGAACATGGCTAGATGACACTATATATAGTGGCCTATTTTGGCCGAAATTATGGACTCTAATAGACTTATAGCATTTAAAAACCACAAGAAGAAACATGCCGCTTTCACACTGTTAGCAAGAGCATTTTTGGAATCATGATTTATCAATTTCATTGTTAGAATTTAGTTTAGCATGCATCAAATATCTAGGAATAATATGAAAGAAACTTTAATGAAGATGTATGATGTGATTGAGTCGAGGATCAATAGTGTTTATTTGTGTGTTTTACTTACTTCCATCCCATTATTCTGATGTTTATAGAGTGATAGTTCCTGTTTAAAATGATGATCCTTTACGGGGCTTTGAAATAGTGTTTAATTGTGTTTATATATATATAACTAACATGGTTCTATTGCGATCAATGAAATTGCAAGGTCTGAGAATTAAATGAAAGTTTGGGACAAATTACAAATGTAACAATATTATAATGAGAAATAAAATAAAAAGGCTTAGCCGAATGGAGAAATATTTGTTTACCCTAACTAGGAATGCTCACACAATCACCGCAAATGCACTTCAAAAGGTAACGACTAAGAAATATATTCTCACAATCGGCGTCACTAAAACACTTTCCTATAATATAAAATAAGGATAAATAAGTATTACTATGAGTAAAATATTATGGTTAAGATAAAAAAAATTGAGAATGAGCTTACCTTCAGCCTTGTATAGAATGAGAAACATAAATGATCGCAATATAAACAAGCTTGAGAATTCCAGCCATATTTCTATTTATGTTTTAACTTTGCATATAATAAATGGTGAATTGTTTGATCACTTTATATAGCAAAAAACCTCATCCATTGTTTACATCAAGGAAATAGTTTTTAACATTTCTACCGTTGCACGAAACTCCCCAATAAATTAGAAGAACTATTAGATGTTACTAACGTAAATTTATGTATCATGTTTGTCCCTTTAACCCATATAATAGATCTTACATAAAAATACTATTTTTAATTATAGTTAAAACCTATCTACCAATATTTAATAATTTTTTGTTACTTATCTAGCGTTCCAGAATATACATACATATATAGAGGTGTGTTATAGACACCATTTTCCTAACACTCTCTCTAACACCCACTCTTTTATTGAATAAAATTCATGTGGCCACCAAACATTGAAAATTGATCTGACATAAAGTGGCGACACCCACATGGATTTTACCCATAGAAGAGTGATTGTTAGAAAGAGAGTGTTCCTAACATATCTATCTCTCTCCACACACACACACACACACACAAGGGGGTGAGGGTGGAAACCAATGTATCGTATTTGAATCTTGTGGTTAAATAAATTGTATTTAAAAGAGCAGGCCTTATTAAACGTGACCAACAAGATTTAATGGTTCAGATTAGTCACCGACAGCCAATGATTACTACGCACCTATAAATGTTGAAGAAAAATGGCAAGAAAAATCATAAAAGATAGTTAGTAGTCTAGTATGGTGACACAATTATTTGTAAAAATATTACCCCAAAGAGATAATATATTTTTATATTAATTTAATGTATTGACAATTCTTCATGGTATGTATATTCTAACTATTTCTTCTTTAATTATGTTAGTTTTCTTTGATCTTAGTTAATTTTAGGAGTAATTTGATATATTTCTTTGATTTTTAATTCATGAATTTAATAATATGTTTATGCTTTCATATCCTTAATGAACTAGGCATTTTTGTATTTTGTTTTTCACTGGTTTAACGTGGGGTTAAGATTGTTGACAAATCAACATAGCCTATATTGGATATTTTAATCACTTTTTTGTTTTGTTTTGGAAAAGACGATGATATGTTGAGCTTAGCTTGCACTCAGTAGGACAACTAACAATATGAGCTAGTAGATTTCACCTCAAATATTCCATCAATTTTTGCAGTGTGATATATGGAACAACTTGAGGTGTGAGAAATTTATGTTTTAAGACAATATATAAGTAGTTTTTACACTTGTTTTGGGTTTTGAAATCAAACGAGTTAGAGAAAAAAAGGATAAACACTTGAAAAATTATGAAATGAGAATTGAACATTTGGAAAGAGAGTTTGATATTTCTTTCGTTTTTCATCATGCCTAATACCATTATCACTACTGTTTTTATGTCAATTCCTATGAATAACCAAACCCTTTTGGCAAAGGTTAATATGAATATATTTTGATATATTTTTAATTAAATTATCATATTATTTATGTCACTGTTACATTTATGTTTTTCTCCTTTTGTTTGTATGTGTGATGTTTTTTCGTTACTTGATAAATTTCGAATTGCTTTTCAAGTTTTTTTTTTTAAGCATTGGGGGCAGATCGATCTGCAACACCCTGAATAGAATAAAATTAAAGTAGAGTACAAAAATCTGATGCAACATTAAGCCTGACCCAGTTTAAACAAAATACAAAGACGGATAATATAAGAAACCATCAATCTGAGTCCAAGGCAAACAATCACACACCAAGTGCACAATCCATTGAACCCGCGTATGAGTTTGAACCCGAATTGCAAAAAAGTGTGGTGTACGGCCGTTTATGAACACCAAACACATACTTCTTTTCAGGTTTACTTCAATCTTGAAAAATAGTTATTAATAAATTTTACTAGTTTTTAAATGTTGTCGTTGCAAGCAATTCCTCATTATTATCAGAAAGTTATTAGATGTTACTAAAGTATATTTATGTATCACATTTGTCCATTTATCCCATTGAATATATCTTAATTAAAAATGTTGCTTGTAATTACAGTTCAAACATGTTTACCAATATTTTGTTATTTTTTATTTCTTATATAACTGTTCATAATAGATAGAGATATATAAACAAACATACATCCATATATATATATATATATATATATATATAAAGAGAGAGAGGGGGTGGACATCATTTTAGCATGTTGATATCGGTGGAGCTTGAATATCATATAAAAAATAATGTATCATGGTTTAATCTTGTGTTTTATTAAAATGTATTTAGAAGGGGACACATTATATTTAAAGGTTGCCGATAAAATCATCTAGTTAAGAATAGTCATCGATAGCTCATGGATTCTCTATATCTCTAACGTGGAGAAGAAGAAAGGCAAGAAAAATGATAAAAGAGAATTAATAGTCTGAGAACGGTGACAAAACAATTTGTAAGAATAATACCCCCCAACGAGATAATATCTTTTTGTATCAATTTAAATTATTGATAATTCTTCATCATATGCATAATTATTCTTTTATTTCCTTAATTATCTTAGTTGTCATTGGTCATGAGTTAACTTTAGTAGTTATTTTATATATTTTATTGATTTTTAGTTCATAAATTTAATAAGATGTTTATTCTTTCATTTTCTTGATGAATTCATTAGTTTAAGGCGAGGTTGGGATTGTTGAGAAAGAAACATAACATTTATGGGGTATTTTAATCATATTTAGAAGTACATATTTCAAGATAAAGTCAAATAAATATTAGTACTCTTATGAAACTTATAGAGTAATAACAAGAATAGAGAGAAGGAGAGGAAGAGAGGAGAGAAAGAGAGCATTATGTTATTCTCTTGTATGTGTACAAGTATGATACATGTGAGCTCTATTTAGAAGATTGCTTTTTTAACATTCATTGTGTCTTAGTAACACAAGTAAATGACCAAAAAATCCAGCGGCAGTTAACTGCTGGCGTGTTTTTTAGTTATAAGCCAACGGTAGTTAACTACTGTTGAGGGATTTTAGCCTTTTATTTGTGTTTTTAGGAAGTATTGAAAGTCAGAAAAGCAATTGTCCTTTATTTGCTATATGGACATCCACTTATAATATTCATAACACTCCCCCTTGGATGTCCATTGAGGATATGCCTCATTAAAACCTTACTAGAGAAAAACCCAGTGGGAAAAAAATATCTAGTGAAGGAAAAAGAGTACAATATCCCTTTTGTGTGTGATAATCTGCCTCGTTAAAAACCTTACGAGGAAAACCCAATGGGATAAAACCATGGTTAAGGGAAAAAGAGTGCAGAACACATTTATGTCTCCCCCTAATAAAGACAATCATATATGAGATGAAGAAAGTCAAATAATATTTGTTCTAGTTTTTCAAAAGTTTTGCTTGCAACAACTTTGTTGAAAGATTTGGTTTATCTTCATAGTCTTCTTCGAATTAGTAGTACTTGAGATGTTTCTTCATATTGATTTGTCGCAAGAGCCTCTTTAAGAAATCCACAAGTTTCTTGTATTTGTAAAATCATCATCCTTACTAAAAGAACATTCTCCACTTCCTTGATTATGTTGTTTATCTAAGATACAAAACATATGCTTGACTTTGTTCTGATATCTGTATTTACTAACATTGACAAAACAAAATACTACGATACACATAGTTAACAAAATATATTAATGTCCTCGTTTGAACTATGATATGGTACTTCTGGACCAATTCAAGTTGTTTATTGTTTTCTTGAGGACATGATCTATAATAACATCAAGTGACATCACAATCATTATAGTACACAATCAACTAGATTTGTCCATATCAAATACATTTGTTATATAAGTTTTTTGATGCACAAAATCTCATTAAATCACAGCAAATCCAATGGAGAAGCAGAATCCATTAACAGTAAATTCACAGATGAGATATTTGTTTTGAGAATAAAACAATTATCATATTTAGATTTAACTCCAAAACAACTTATTGTCAAATTCACGTACTGAATCCAAAAAAAAATCACTTAGAAGAAAAATATTAGGTTTTTAAGTTTAAACCATTGATAAATTAAGGGGAGGACTTACATAAATTAATGTGCTGGCTTGATGCGAATCAATATCTCAAAATACAAAATTATTGATTTCCAAAATAATTTATATGACATGTTCTCATAACCAAAATAGAGATTATAAGGTATGGTCACATAAGTATCAGTTATATAATTAACTTTAGATGTCTAAAGCATGGATCTTTAAGTCCATTTTTTTTTAATCATATGCTAGCAGTGTTCAATATCAATTTCAATTGACAAATGATACTTATCAAATGTTTTCTGAAAAGTTTAGAAAATAAACTCTTTGTCAAATTTGTTGACAGAACAATCTCACAAACTTCTGGTTGTGAGTTAACAATGATCATACATGTCATTTAGTTGATCCACGCTTTCAGTGTATTGATTCACAAATATCACTTTATACACATTTACATGTATTGAGAGACTAAAATTCACAAATTTTCTACTTCCTTGAAGAAAAAAATTAAGACAAAGAAATTATTTAATTGAAGAATCTTGTGGCTCTTCAACACAAATCCATTAAAATTTAACTATTTTCGCATCATAATAAATTTGGGACAACCCAACCGGTCTTGCCAACGACAAACTTAGTATGTAAACTTCTGGTTTACAATAATATATGTTTTCATTGCACTAATATAAGTGTAATACAAATTAAAGAAAGAAGAAAAAAAATCTTTTCCACAAAACTTATTTTCTCCAAAGTATATCTCGTAATATAGAGATATTTAACATATATTGATTCAATATGATATTTAAAACTGAATAAAATTATATTAGAATGCAACTTCGATGAGTAATTTTGTTACTCTAAGTAACAATACATTAGCTCTTCAGGAGCATTGAGTAATCTTGCAGTTCTCTGAGAAAAGTATCACAAATGATCAAGAAAAATCATTATTTGAGCAAACCTTCAAGGATTGTTTAATATTTTTAAGAATTACCATTTTGAAAAATGATTTATAAACTTCTAGTTTACAATAATACATGTTTCATTTGTTTTTATCCATTTGAAGCAATATATATATCAAAAATATTATATCCAAATGAAACTATTCAACAAATAATCAAAATCCTTGATTTATCATTGGCATTGCCATAAATATATCAAATATAAAAGGGGTTAAACACAAAGTTTTTTCGACAAATAAAACTTTTTAAATTATAAATATTTTTCGAGAGAGTAATTAGGCAACACAAATATATATATTCAATCTATCACGACCTTTCACCATATTAATCAGTAACAATCAGATAGATCTTAAAAATTTGTATCAAGGTCTTGATATGTAGTTCTTCAGGAACTGAACAACAAATCTTCATAAATAATGACAAATAAAATTCAGACCTTTTGTAATTCTTCATGAACGTTTGATATTTAGGTATTAGTTCTTCAGGAACTAGATCACAAACACGATCTTTATAAACATGAATAAATTCACAAAACTCAAATATACATCACGTATAAAACAACAACATATCAAATGTTATTAATAATCTTTCTCTAAAAAAAAATGTTATTAATAATCAAAATAAATATTATATGTACCATTATAATTTTTATATATCACAGAAAAGAAAAGAATTGAAATACTCCGATTTTTTTGACGTTAAAAGACAATTTTATTAACGAAAGTCTGACAAGAAATCAAATGCCAAGACTGTAGAAATACAATGCGGAGTTTCTTCGACCCATATGAAATCTAAATTTTTAAGAGCATATTTAGCTAAATAATGAGCAGCTTGGTTGGCTTCATGCCTAACATGCAAAAAATTTAAACTACGAAAACTACCCTTAAAACTAATACAATCTTGAATAATAGAGCCAACATAGTTGGGAGATTGTTGGTGAGCATTCAACGCTAAAACCACATTAAAAGCATCTGATTCTGTATAAGATTCAGAAAAGACATGTCTTTTGCAAATTCCAAAACCTTCCGCATAGCTAAAGCTTCTGCAACCTCTGAATCTGGTAACGAAAAGACTTGCCAGGAACTAGCACCAACAACAACACCTTCATTATCTCTCACCACAACACCAATACCCTACTTATCACCCTCTATCGGACCTGCTGCATCAACATAAGCTTATAGAAACTATTAAAAGGAGGTGTCCAATGAACATCAGATATGGGCAAAATTTGACCTCCAATTAGTGTCTCCACCAACACTGTACTAGCACTCTTGAAATTCACAATAGATCTTTGTGCCTTTTAAATAGTGGCAGCCACATCAACATCAGTCCCCTCAAAACATTTCTTATTTCTAGCACACCATATCTCATAACAAAAGGCCAAAACATGGACTATAATATCCCATCGACATCAATAATATTTTCCTCCAACCACTTATGAAAAGGAACATACCTGGAATCATGCAAATTAAATACCACACCCAAAGAGGAAGCAAACCATATTTGCTTTGACCAATGACATTTCATAAAGAGGCGTGAAATTGTCTCATTATGTTCCCCACAAAGAACACACAATGGGTCGCTACTTATTCCTTTTTTAAACATATCATTTTTTACTGGTAGTTTTTCATGTAGAAACCTTCAAGAAAAGTGAATGTGTCTTGGAATAATTTTTATTTTCCATAATTTTTTCCACACTTGGTGATTTTTGTCTTGCTTGAGCTATATGAGCCATCTACTTCACGCCTTGCCTTTAAGAAATGGTATGAACTCTTCACAGAAAAAGTAGCTGACCGTGAAGCACCCCACACAAATTCATCTTGCAATTGAGAGAAAGAAATTGGCAATTGAAGAATTTGTTGAGCCTCAAAAGGAAGAAATATTTCATTAATTAAAGGAGCATTCCAACATCGAATATCATGGTGAATGAGATCTGAGACAAACATGATATCACAATTAGGGGGTTTAGGGGACCAAATCTTGTATCCAATTTGATAGGGAAGCCAATTATCCTCCCATACATTAATTAGACGACCGTCTCCTACTCTCCAATTACCAGCTTTCTCAATAACATCCACTCGTGCTTGCAAAATACTTCTCCACGTATAATTTGGGCAGTAACCAGTTGAAGCTTTCAAGAAATTGCTTCTAGGAAAATACCTTGCTTTCAAACATTGTGAGATCAATAAATCGTCGTTGTGCATAATACGCCAACCTTGTTTAGACAACATTGCAAGGTTAAACTCATGAAATGTTCGAAAGGCTATTCCACCTTTCTTTTTTTCCTCACATAATGTCTCCCATTTAATCCAATGAATTTTACGTTCACCTTGTTTGCTACCCCGCCAGAACTTACTAATCATACTTTCAATATGCTCACATAAACCCATCGGAAGTAGAAAACAGCTCATCACATACGTAGGAATAGCTTGAACCACTGATTTGATCAAAACTTCTCTCCCAGGAGTTGATAGAAATTTTTCTTTCCAACCTTTCAGCTTCTTCCACACCCTATCTTGGACAAAATTGAAAACCTGTTTCTTAGACCTACCAACAAAAGCAGGCAGCCCCAAATACTTTGAATGACACTCAACAACCTTAATTTGCATCCAACCACAAAATTTTATGATCATCAGGTACATTTCGGCTAAAAGAGATTTCAGAATTGTCCAAATTAATAAGTTGACCAGAAGCAGATTGGTAAGTATTAAGAATTTCTTGAATGGTTTGAGAATCTTGGAAAGAATACCTACAGAAAATGAGGCTATTATCTGCAAAAAATAAATGATTAATTTTTGGAGCTCCTCTAACAATTTGAATTCCATGAAGGCCGTTTTCTGCTTGTGCCTCATTTAGAAGCCCAGAAAAAACCTCAGCACATAAGATAAATAGGTAAGGAGATTGTTGAGGATAAAACTTTTGACAAGGGCTTCCATTCAACAAAACAGAGAAAGAAAACTGGAAATACAATTGAAGATCAGGTTCTGCCATTTTTGAGAAAAACCCATAGACTGAAGCACCTCAATCAAAAAGTTCCACTCGATACGATCATATGCTTTTGACATGTCTAGCTTTAACGCCACACACCTTTTCTTGCCTTTTCTTTTTTTCCTCATATAATGAAAATATTCAAAAGCTAGCAAGGCATTATCAGTAATTAAACGTCCCGGCACAAAAATACTTTGAAATTTTCCAAAGATATCCGGAAGAATCAATTTCAACCTATTTGCAATAGTTTTCGTAATTATTTTAAAAATGACATTGCAAAGAGAAATAGGTCGAAAATCACCGGGCACCTTCGGCTTCTCCTTTTAAAATTGAAACGAAACTGTTCAAGAAAAATTCAAAAGAATCAGATCACGCTTAAAACAAAATTGCGGTTATTGTGATACCCAATATTACGTTTCTTTTTAAAATGGATATTTATTGCTCTGAGTTTAAAATTATTTCAACTAATTGGCATGGTTGAACATGTTTTTAGAAACACAAGAGTAAAAAAAAAAAACTGCACTCATTAAAATAATTTCAAGAATGTGAAGCCAGTTTCTCTCTTAACTGTAAATAAGTTTCAAATGACCAATAATTTTAATTTGCTCCTTTCAAAATAATTTTAATTTGCTAATCATGGTTATTCTAAAATAGCAGATCATTTTCCTTAATTCAAGAGTAACAGTTCAATAGCAAGATATATTTCCTTTTGTATTCATCTTCGGCCAATCAAATTTATGACATTTAGTCAAATTAAACTCATGGCAATTAAAGGCAATAATGAATCACAATGGTTCTCTAACAACATAATCATAATATTCAAAAATTAATCTCATTAAATCACAGTACATTCAACGGAGAAGCAGAATCCAAAGTAAATTCACAGATGAGAGATTTGTTTTGAGAATAAACCAATTATCAGATTTAAGTCCAAAACAACTGATTGTCAAATTCACGTACTGAATCCAAAAACAATTTTCCGCGACTAATCACTCGCAATCGGAGCTTATTTAATCACAATATTGTATTAAACTTTTTATTGAGTTCTTCAAGAATTCAAGGCTAATATTATTCACAATCAAATCAATTCCTAGGAATGCTTCAATGATGATTTCTCAGAGATAAAAATTGGTTTTTTTTTTTAAGTTCTCCATGAACTAACCAACAAATTTAAACAAAATATGAGACTGTTTGGATTCTTCTGAAATTCAAAGAGAGAATAAACTCTAAACTCTTGAATTCTTCTGAAATTCATATAGAATAAAATTTGGTTTTGAAGTTCTTCAAGAGCTATGTAACTATTGTATGATCCTTCTAGGATGTATCATCACCAAATTCTTCAGGAATTTATAGAAAATAAAACCGAGTTTTTAAGTTATTCATGAACTCTTCAACATATCTAAACAATAAAATCCATTGTTTAAGCAATCCTTCACGGATGCATTGCTATTGAATTCTTTTGGAATTCATAGATAAAAATCGAATTTCTGTTCACAATCAATCATTTATTGTGTAATCATTTAGGGATCCAAGTTCTCGAAAAACTATACACAATCAATTATTTGTGCAATCCTTCATGAATTAATACTTTTGAATTCTTTAGAAATTCATGGAGAATATTGAGTTCTTCAAGAACTCTATAATAGATCTCAATATAGATCAATCCTTATGCAATTCTTCAAAGATGCATGAGTTTAATTCTTCAAGAATTCAACAATTAAAAAAATCATTTTATTTGATTATTTTCTGCAATCTTATTGTACGAGTTTTGATTGCAAGGAGGAATCAAGTTCAAATGTTGCTTCAAAAGGTACAAACCCAATCAAGAATGAATCTCACATGATCAATTATCATTACAAATAGGGATAGCATAATCTTTCAAAAAAAATAGGCATAGCATATATGAATCTATGAAATATTAGATTAGCTAATTCAATTATCCACATGGCCTATACAATTGTAAGCAAATATATGAAATACACACATTAGAACATATAATTTAAATAACAACACATTAACGTACCTTTTCAATTGGCAAGAGTCATGTCGTGCTGATAACGTGTTATGAAACTTATAGAGTAATAACAAGAATAGAGAGAAGGAGAGGAAGAGAGAAGGAGAGGAAGAGGGCATTTTGTTATTCTCTTGTATGTGTACAAGTATGATACATGTGAGCTCTATTTATAGAGAAAGATAATCACTTATGGAACAAGCCCAATAATCTAGTAATATGCCCCATAATCCTATTTGGCATTTGCTATAGGGACATCCACTTATAATATTCATAATAAGTACCTAATTTTGTTTTCTCTTGATTTTATCGATTGAACATCGATCATATCATTGTATCAACCGTAGGGGTGGGAGTTTATTATGTTAGCATCAATGAAGCTGTACTTAGATATCAGAAATTGTAGGGGAGACCTTATATTTAAAGGTGGCCAACAAAATTCTTTGGTTTAGATTAGTCTCTGACAACCAATGGATTCTCTGTATCTATAACATGGAGAAGAGGACAGGCGAGAAAATTGATAAAAAAAAAAAAATCACTTTTAAGAGTATTGCATCCGTTTGTTACAACTTTTTTTAAAAAATCAAAATCTAAAAAAAAAATATAAAAACAGCTTCAAATGAGAAGCTATTAAGAGTAGCTTCTAAAAAAACAGATTTTTTTAGAGGAGAGAGAAAATATGGATCAAAACATTGAACTAATTTTGTAATAAAAAATCGCTTTTATATACCTGTATCCAAACAAACTAAATTATTCAAAAAAATTATTTTTATTACGGTAAACACACGCAAAATAGATTTTGATTTTGCATAAAATCTCCATAAAATAATCCAGAGATTGCAAAATCACTTTTATTTTAATCCGTAATAAACGGGCCCTTAATAAGATGTTTATGCTTTCATTTTCTTGATAACCATTCATTTTTCGTAGTTTGTTTTTTAAGGCGAGGCTGGGATTGTTGAGAAAGAAACGTAACCTATATGGGATGCTTTAATCATTTTAGAATTATGGATTTCAAAATGTAGTCAAATAAATATTACTACCTAACTTTGTTTTCTCTTGATTTAATCAAATGAACCTTTTCACTTAAAGGATTAAAAATGTTCCTCCTTGTGCTTAAAAATGCTATTATTTCTCGCCATACAACTGACGTAAACCATTGATAGCCAAATACCAATCAAACATTGTTCGAATAGCTCCCTAACCCACCAAACTGCACTAGACGAACCAATGAATTACCATGAGTTGCCGTTCAGAAACCTAAGCAGCCCGAAACTAGAGACCAAAACCGATCATAAAAAGTCACATTTAACAAATAAATCATCAATTTGCCAAATAGTTGTGATCAATTAGAGCAATAATATGCCGCCTTACCAAGTTATCCTTAGTCGGAACAAAATTAAGGAACAACTGTCAAGCAAAAATATGAATTTTTAACTGAACCGCTTTTAGCCACAAAACAAATTATCCTTTTGGTCATTAGTTAATATCAGGAATTATTCTTGACAAAAAAAAAAGTTAGGAGTTATTTAATATATTATATTGATTTTTTGTTCATGAATTTAGCAAGATGTTTATGCTTTCATTTCCTTGATGACCCATACATTTTTCATAGCTTTTTTTTTCTTTTGGTTTAACGCGAGACTGAGATTGTTGAGAAAGAAACATAGTCTTCATAAGGTATTTTAATCATATCTAGAGTTTTTATTTTTTTTGAGGGAAATCATATCTAGAGTTAGAGATTATAGAATTCGAAACTCAAAAACATGCTCCGTGGGTGGAGAACTTCATTTACATTAGACTTCAATGTTGGCCACAATTTGAACTAGAATGAGGTGAAGTATTCAAGAATCTATTGTTTTCCTTTTCAAATCGAGGTGAGAAAGAAGCAAGCATCTACATGAGAAACTTTGAGCTTTACCACTTTAGTTCCGATGTGATTATTTACCAGAAGTTGTTTTACTATCACTTTAAAAAGATAAGTACTTTAATTTCCTACAATAGTACTGAATCAGATACTACACAGAAACTAAAGTGTCAAAGTGCAATCCGCACATTTCTTTTTGGCCTAATACGTAACACACTTACTGTCTTTCTCCTCTCAATATTTTACTCTAAACTCTCTTATTTACTTAGTATTTAATTTGTATACACATATAAAATATTTTTACGGATGCATTCGATTAAAACATGTCACGTAAATATTTGTGGAGATATATATTTTAAAAATTATCTTAAGAAACTATAAAAAAAGTTTTACACCGTACTTATACAGACTAATCTCATAGGTCATATTACTACACATGAATTAAGAAGAAAATGAAAATAATAAATTTATTATGATTTTAAATGTAATTTTTTTACGGATGATTTTAAATGTAATGATTTTAGAGTGATGAACATAGTATTATTAATGAAATTATTAGCTAGATAATATATTATTAATAAATACCTTAAAAAAATAAATGTCACTTATTTGAAGTTATATTTCTTTGAAAGACAATTATATTAAGAAGCGAGTGATTCTAATTAACAATATCTAACATTCAATCACCATAGCTTGCCATCACCACATGTCATCCCTTTATAAAAAAAAAATCGACATTTACAAAATTCCTTTCTTGTTAACAGAGCCATGCATGGATAGCTTTTGAAGAAAATCATACTAACATTAATCCTTATATCACAAGTATATACATCACTTTACAAACACTGAAACACACACTACTAACCTATTGCTAGTTCCCCTATATAAATAATAAGTGGCATTTTCATAGTTGCACACTCATTCATATCTACATGCAAGAAACTCAAATAATTACTAAACCAAATTAAGAAAAAAATGTGTGGTCCTAGAGCAGTTTTGAATATTTCATTACTAGTATTAGTTACCTTAAAAGCTCTTATTGTTCTACCCGTTGAGTCATGCCCTACTTCTGAATGGGCGTCACTCATGTCTTTCAAAGCAGCTCTCAACGAACCTAACTTTGGAATCTTTCATTCATGGAGAGGTACCAACTGTTGTTACGGTTGGTACGGAGTCAGTTGCGACCCTACCACACATCGCGTCGCAGAAATCACACTCCGCGGCCTCACTGTTGGTGACAACCATCGCCGCTACAAACATACCAAAACCACGACAAATGGATACATGACCGGACACATCTCCCCATCAATTTGCAACCTAACACAACTCTCTAGCATTACCGTCTCCGACTGGAAGGGCATTTCAGGAAATATCCCTGGATGTATCACAACTCTCAATTTTCTCCAAATCATAGATCTCTCCGGAAATCTTATCTCTGGAAAGATTCCATATGATATTGGACGCCTTACTCAGCTTACGGTGCTTAATCTTGCAGACAATCATATCTCAGGAAGGATTCCAACGACGCTTGTAAACCTCTTCAACTTAATGCAACTTGATCTCCGCAACAATGCCATTGGAGGCCCTATTCCTGGGAACATTGGCCGACTCAAAAAGCTGAACCGGGCGTTACTAAGTCACAACCGAATTAACGGTCGAATTCCACGGTCCATTTCAAATATTTATGGGCTAGCAGACTTGGACTTGTCCTTGAACCGATTATCCGGTCCAATTCCTTTTTCGCTAGGACAAATGTCGGTCCTGGACTCGCTGAACCTGAAGTATAACGAATTGACAGGGAGGATCCCAAGTACTTTGTTGGCTTCTAGAATGAGCCATTTGGATTTAAGTAGAAACGCTTTAAGGGGACCTATACCGGACGTGTTTAGTGAAACTTCATATTTCATTAACCTTGATTTGTCACGGAACAATTTGAACGGTTTAATTCCTAAGTCTATGGCATTAGCTTTGTACATTGGCCATGTGGACTTTAGTCACAACCATCTCATTGGAAAAATTCCGATTGCTTCTTCCATAAGCCATCTTCAACCTGCATCGTTTGCATACAATCGACACCTTTGCGGCAAGCCACTTAAACCCTGCACTCATGGTCACATACACAAACATGAATAAATAGGTTGGGTTTGTCCCATACCCAAATATAAATATAAAAATACTATTATACTTAATTTGAGCGCTTCTTACCCCTCTGACTTCAAACTCATGTTTTCTAAAGTGTGTTATTGAACGACACAAAATATTAGGAAGAATCTATCTTTGGGGTGGAGGCATAGCCTTTGTATTTTAGTTTTTGGTTTTCAGCATCCTCCTTATATTTGCGTGTCTTTGAAGTTTCAGCATGCAATATACATTGTTTTGGATGAAACTAATCTATCCCCATCTCTCTCTTTTTTTTTGTCTCTTTTATTTAAGGTTTATTTTAGGCTACCTTTAAAGAATTGGGGGTAGTTTACTCAACAAACTATGAAAATTAGCCACATTAATAAATCAACAGTAGAGTAAAAAATTAGTTTGTGGGTATATAACTTGCAACTGGACGCATGTGACTAATTATTTTGTGGATAAATTATCCACCTAGTCTCACCTTTCTTTAAACATATACTGCCTTTGTTCTTTTTGTAAGTATAATTTTGTACTCATAAAATGAGTGCTTATAAAAAGTGAGTATAATTAAACGAGAAACGTTTTGTAGACACCCAAACCTCTCTTTGACATCTTGAGAGAGAAAGATCATGGAGAGAATTATGTGATAGATTAATGATGTAATAAAAAGAGAAATGAGGAGAAAGTGTGGTGATGAAATTTAGTAACACTACAACATATTTAAGATTTAGTATCATTTGATAAATGTTACTAAATTTTTACAAAATATTACTGTTCGAATTTAGTAACATTTTACAATTGTAAGTAAAACCATGTTACTAAAAGGATTTAGTAACATTGTTACCATTAGTAACATTTAACAATTGTTATCTGTTATGTTGCAAACTAATTTAGCTCCAAATTAACTGTGAAACAGCAACAAAATTTGTCATATTACAGATTGAGAGGACAACTTTTACTATCAAATATGTTACTATATCCTTTTACACTATCACCTGGTAGCACTTTAATAAATGTTACAGATAAAATGAGTACTAGTTGCTCTGATCAAAAGATTTGGTTTACTGAAAGATTAATTATCGACCTTACCATCTCACTTATGCCCTTATAGTTTAAGTTTATTCTTGGATCAGTTAAATCAGTGGCAACACTTGGTCAAAACAAGTGACATAAAATAAGAATAAGTCGTAAAATGGTTTCTAAATCAATGCAAATAATTTGATTTGCATTGCTAATATTTTGTAAGAGAGTTTCTTCTTCATAGTGTCAAGAATAAGCTACTCCACGGTGCTATGATTTGCATTTGCAAATTATGCACTACAAACCAAAAAGAGACAAATAATGAAGCAATATATCATATTTTTTACTCAAGCTGTATAGTATTTCAAAGACAATTTTATTTTTTCACTTATAATAGATAGATGGGTTAATTAAAATAATTCATTAATTAGTCCATTTACATTCCACTGAAAATTCAGTAAAAAAATTCAGACTATCCACTTAGAGTACCAAGCACAAGAAATCAGACTTGCTGCTAGGATTATATTCCCTTAATGCTTTCCCAGCAACAAAACTTGCTGCTTAGTTAAAACTAGCTTCAGAATCAGACTTCTACCTGAGCTTAACTCCTGAACCAGAGCGCATATCACTATGCACGTAACAATCTTTATTGCTTTTTGATTCTAAAGATATGGTTGAATTTCCTCCATCCAGTCTATTAATGTCCCAATTGCTGGTGGTGTGACCGACGAGAAGATATGGCCTGTAAAAAATTGCTTGAACAGATGCATATTCTGGCCTGTCATCTGAATTTTATTTGAAAACAAATTCTTTCATTGATTATCTTGTGAAGCAAGAAGCTACCTTTTATGGCTTCTTTTCAGATGGTAAGAGGCAACTGAAGGGTCAGCTTGTCACCGGCACTCCATTGTCGTGTGATTGACAAAATATTCCCTAGAGATCAAGACGGTAAATATTACTTTCATGTTTAAAATGTTAATCTTTCCCTCTATAAAATACACAAATATGAAATACTAGTTACTTTGTATAAGTGTGTTTTTGTACTAATATAAGGGAATGGCCTGAGAGCTTGTTCTTTTTCGTCTTCTTCTTTCTTAGGTGATTAAACATCCTAGCATCCATCCGCATGAGATAAGGGAAGGAAAGGCATAGTCATTACATCATATGGCGAGGTGCCGTAAAAGCTCCTTACTGGATATAATCTTATGATTAGAGGTTGTTATACGGCTTCTTGTTGTGATCTGTGGTGTCTTGGTTAAATCTAATTTTCACATATATGTGGAATTTTTCATCACTTAGAATATATTGAATCGATTGGAGTTCTGAATCAAAGTCAGAAGCTTATTAACTAGAAAATATTATTTATTTGTTAAAGTATTCTTGTAAATTTATTAACACCTATTTTTATAAAATATTTACATTATTTCAAAGATCTTTTTTTCAAGTTTAATAAGATCCAGATTTTGAAGTTTTAAACTCTATTGTTATATGAACTTAACCATAATAAATTTCATGAAGTCTAGAATACCAAATCATCATTTATCGTAAAAAAAAAAGATATCACATCATCATGATAAGTACAAAGTCAATGTCTTAACTCAAAATAAAATATTTTTCCTTCGCAGAGTCTTACAATTATCCTCATAATCAAATAAAATATGTAATATTTTATCAAGATCCAAGAAAATCAGTCAAGAACATATTATTAAACTCAATATTGATGTCACAATATCAGAGCCTGGAACTCAATTTAAACATAAACAATAATCCAACAAACTTTAAAGAACAACATAATATCGGTGAGAGAATAACCATCCGCTTTAGTTTCGTACACAAACGCCTTGATTCTACTCCTCAGTCTTGTCATGGGGATAACCTGCATATAATGAATAGAAAAGAAACACATAGAAAATAGGTAGTGAGAAATGTGATATGATACTTAAAGTGGTACAACAATAACAATGCATGGACATTGCAAACCATCAAAAGTGTACATAAAATTGAACAAGAGAAACGTATACCAAATGAGCAATTCCTACACATCTACTATATGTATATCATATCAATAACTCATACTTAAGAAATTATAATAGGGGAGCGAGGGAAGTAAAAGAACACCATCCATCGGGGTGAACTTTAAAGCATCACACTCTCACCAGTGTTAGAACTTTAGACAACTAGTTAGAGTTTCTTGGCTTTAGAACTATGCCGTAACATCAAGGAATCATAAATAGTATTATTAGGAAAACTATGAATATGATGAACATGGACTACGGGTATGAATGAAAATTGACTAAGGTTATTGATATGAATGAATATGGTAACATGACTATATCCTTTAAAAAAATGTCTAGTTAGTCATTTTTATGGATCAAATTACCACAACTTGTAGATATTATTGGTGGAGAATTCAATTAGAATTCATTGATGTTATGCCACCATCTTGTGTATGGATGTACAAGGTTGATTATTGGTCCCATCTTTTAGAAAGGATATTATCATTATTTTGAACATGGCTAGATGACACTATAGTGGTCTATTCTGGCCCGAATTATGGACTCTAATAGACTTATAGCTTTTAGATTTATCAGTTTCAATGTTAGGATTTAGTTTAGCGTGCATCCAATTGCTAGGAATGATTTGAAAGGAACTTTACCAACGATGTATGATATGATTGAGTCGAGGATGAAAGG
>Ga0315915_1001912_pt1 | contig 25849 bp, 14 predicted proteins | sample MpolbnodulesMG_FD_207738 | JGI IMG/M metagenome (GOLD analysis project Ga0315915, IMG submission 207738) | Medicago polymorpha root nodule microbial communities from Los Angeles, California, United States - branched nodules | ecosystem: Host-associated > Plants > Roots > Nodule | place: USA...
AGAGGGTCCGAATCGGAACAAAAAATGAGGTATTTTAAAATACCTCTCTGCCGAATTTTTCACTGAAAAGTCAGAGAATATTCCGGATCAGAGGGTGTATGAATGTAGGATGTTAGGTCAAAAATTGAGGTATGACAACTTTAAAAAGAAATTTTATTTTGTTCAAAACACTAATATGATCACAGACTAGTTCTAAGAATAGGTGGTCCAGAATCAAATGATCTACTAAACAATTTGGTGATCTTAAACTATATATTTTTTTTTAATAAAATAGGATTGATTGAGATGAGACATATTGTTAATTCTTGTTTGAGACGTCTGGCTTGTAGCAACAACTTTGTGATATCACTGTAAACCAAATTCAAATTAATAATCAAACAACCCGTCTTAATAAACTTCTCGCACTCAATATATTTTTCAATCATCAAATCAAAACTACTTTTTCGTTAGTATTCTAAGCAAAGTAATCACACCACAACTAATTTCTTTAAAACAAACTACCACACAAACATTTTCTACCAAAAACTACATGACTTTGAATTCTCCATTGCACAGAAAGAAACATATGAGTAAGGGACCACTCTTGTCAAACACAATAATAATAATAATAATAATAATAATAATAATAATAATAATAATAATAATAATAATAATAATAATAATAATAATAATAATAAAAAAAAAAAAAAAATTTGTCTGTTTAAAAACATTACATTTTCAATTAAAATTGTATTTTGAATTGCACTTAATAATAAAGTGGAAAATAAATATTTTGAGCTTATCAAAATATTGCACAGTTAAATAGATGTAGATATTTTCTTATACAGATGATGTAGGGTAACAATACCTTCCTTACGCAAAATCGAATCTCAAACCTAATTCAAAGACCATTTTTTGTCTTAAAGTTTTTTTTTTTTAAAAAAATATTTTTCCTATTTTCATAAACTTTGGCGGCGACTTCATTGTTTTCGAGCAACTTTCAAATTTTTAAGTCACAACAGGACTAAACGAGTAAAACACTATTTTAAAACCCAAATAGGTGTTCAATCCGATTAATAAACTAGATCACTTATTGAATCGGTTGATCACAAGTTTACCCATACATGACAATTGATCCGGACTCTACAAAAAATTGCAAAAATTAATTAAAACCATACATTTTTTTGACAAATAATTAATACAATACATATGTTGTGTGTGAAAAATCTTTGCATATTCAACTAAAATATTTGAAAATTAATATTTTTATTTGATAGCAACAACCACAATATTTTTAAAAAATTTGTCAAAAAAAAAATGAGAGGTGATGCTCAACATTGTTTTAAAACCCGATAAAACCAAAACCGATAGGGCAACCAGTTTGGCGGAACTATCGGGTGTGAGAAGGAACCAGTTGAATTTTCGATCAAACTGGTGAATTGTTGCGCCCAAACCCATTCCACCATTGAATATAAACGTGTTCCAAATGTTTTCAAAAAGGTTGGAATTGACCATATTACACCTCAATCCGTTCTTCACTCTTACCACTCTAATGTGGAGTGATAAGAATGAAGACAAGTTAGGTATAACACGTTTAATTTCACCCTTTTGCAAAAATGTTTGGAACTTTTTAAGAAAATTCAAGGATCATACGGTGCGGGTTACAACGGTTCACCGGTTTGACTGAAAATCCGATTAATTCACACTGAGTTACCCATTTCTTTTGCATATTTGTTAGCTCAACTAAACCGTTCACTTACTTGTTCTTGGTCAGAATGGCACGACCGATCGGCCTGGTTCAAGTTTTAAATACTAGAACAATGGGTAAGAAACAAGAAAGAATAAGAAAGCTTTGTCTGATTTGTGACTATGGCACAATTTTTTAGTCACATAGTAAGTAGAAAAACAAATCAGAAATGAGAATTCCTTTGTGTGTCCCACTTATTTGTTTGTGCATATTCCTATGTTTAACACAATAATACATAAAAAATGATATCAGTCATTTGAGTTATAAAATAATTACATTGTTACCATTTTTCATTCAACTTCCTTGAAAATCGCTTATGTTACCATTTAACATTGATGTGATAAGTGCAAAAAGTGTTTATTACATCAAACATGGTTACTTATACATATTTTTCTATTTATTGTTTTCAAATTCAAACCTAATTTTACAAATAAATATTTCATGACTAAATAATACACATATAAACTCTAATTTTGAGAGTAATGAATTTGGGAACCCACCAACGTAGCATTAATACTCTACATAAGCATTTTTTAACCGAGTGTGATGAAAAGAGAGCAGTGATGAAAATACTCTAGGACTTAAAGGAGCAATTTATAGGATTTTTTTTTAAATATTAACTCGTTACATCTAACTTATATGAGATATTTGAAAAAAAGAATAGTAATAATAGCAAAATGGAGCGGTGATGTTTTCTATTTTGAAAGAGGCAACGGTGATGTGCGGTTAATAAAAGGAAAACAAGATAAATACTATATTAAACAAACTAAAAAAAACCTATGTTGACACAACTCCTATCTTTATATTCTCTATTTTTTCTTCTGAAAATGATGGTTGTATGGGTTGAGTAGAAGGGTGTTAGTTACCACTTCTCTTTCATTTGCAATTTTGTTAGTGGTGGTTTGATATAGTGTGTCCTGTTTGAAGAGGAAGTAGATATCAATTTTTTGTGAGCATGAAAATGATTATGTGTTTTTCTCATGACCTTTGCTCATAATCTCTCGCTCTCTTACTCACAACTCACATGTTAGGTTAATGTTAGGTGAGGAAGAGGTCAAAAATTCTATTCGAGTTTTTATTTTTATTTTTTATGTTTGGGTAAATGAATTTGATGATATTTGAGTTGTTGTTGATGAAATTTCATGTTCATGATATGTATAAATGGGTATAATGTGAATTGTGCCTAAATGGATGAATTGTGCAAGGGTGTTATTGATTTGTGATTGAATACATGTTCAATTGATGTTGTTGTTGTTGTTGTTATGAGATGTTGTTGGTGATGATTCACACCTTGGGTGTTCATAATTTCGGATCTGTACTATGAATTGAGTTGTTGTTGAAGGGCTTTGTAAAAATGGGTTGATTTGTTGAATTGTGTTGAAATGATGTTTTGATTTCAAGTTCTATATAGTTTGGAGTGTCTTTTATGTACTTAAACCTATAAACAACCTTTGAGAACAAATCTGGATGTTGGGGATCAAAATTTGAGTTTTTGGGTGAAAAATGGTGAAAAACCCGTAAGAACAGGAGGAAATTCGCTTGAAGCTCGCTTATGGCGAGTTCTCTCTGGAAGGAACTCGCTTATGGCTAAAAACTCGCTTACAGCGAGTTACTCAGTGACAACTTTTCCTATTTCGCGTTCTTGCATCCTTCTCACACATTTCTGTTTTGAATTGGCCTTTGGTGTAAACATGAAAGTTTTAGATAATTGTGTTAGATTTCCAATGGTTTTGGTTTGACTTGAAAATGATTTTTAGATTTTGAGTTATGACGAAAACACTCCAAGTGGGTCTCGGTAAAACTTTATGAAAATTTAGCATAACTATTTCTAAGTCAACCCAAAGCTAATGGTTTGTTTTCAAAATTCAAAACTTGTGTACTACGAGTTCAATTAAAGTGTTTTATGGTATTTAACCTGTGATGTGATGGTTCTAACTTGGTTTTGTTTTGAAAGTGAATTGGTTCTTCAAAATGATATCATGAGACGAACTTGGTGAATTTTATGATTCTATTGTATTTAGCCGGTGAAACGCACATGTATACTCTACTGTACTTATATGTGATCTAGGTGTATACATAGTTGAGGCATTGGATCTTGGTTGTTTGGTCTTGGTTTAATTGTTTCAATTATTTTAAAGTTGTAAAATGAGAGACAAACCTTGTCGAAAAATAATCTTTAAGACCGATTCCCTTATAAATCTTTCGTGAATAGCTTCATATAATTAAATAAAGATATGTGAATGATTGTTAGGTGTTGAATATGATGTTTATCATAAAGTTTTGTATTTTCTCCTTTACTTGAATTGTGAGAAAGTGTATGGAGTTGTTGAGCCATATTATATAGATGATGTTGATTAATGTATATATGACAATTGATATTAATGTTTGTTGATAATATGGTGAGGACTCTTATTTGAATTGTGATTTGTTGATTGTGTGGACGTAAATACTTGATAATGCAATTGTTGATGAACTAGTTAATGTAAATGGAGGTGTACTTTTACATTGTTGTTGGTGGATGTATATGTTGAAAGTTTTGCATTATTGAGTCTTTGCTTGTATGTCCATGCATCATAAATCATATTGAGTCATATGAGAAATAAAAAAGGAGGTGTACTTTTACATAGTTGAATCGTATGTGGAGGTGTACTCTTACATAAGATGTTTTGTTGGCATCTTGTTGTCGGTGATATGGTACCACATGCATATATGTGTCGTGTATAGGCGCATATCATATTGACATGAGTCTTAAGTGGTGTATGTGAATGATGGTTGTTGTTGGTAAGTGTGTTTGATGAATATATACTCGTGACATTGTAATTGTTATGTGTATATGCATATGAGAGTTAATTGCTCCTGATAATTAATTGAGACTTAATTTGATTCATTTATGTCAAACTGTTTATGTTGATTATGATTGATGTGAAGCTAACCCCCAATGGTTTTGACCGCCAACCTATTTGTATGAATGGGTAGACGAAGTGCAGGAGTAGTTTGCTTTTTGGTGAGTGCTTGGATAGCGGGAGCTAATCTCCGTTATCGTTTCTTGGAGTCTTAACTTAGGCTCTGATTAGGACGTCGGTCTTTATGTTGTTGTTGGATTTATTTGTTATTGAGATTTGACCCTTATGTCGGGATTTGGAGTTTTTATATGATGATGTATATTGATCTCATGGCATGTATACTTTGGAGATGTATGACTTATATCCGCTGCGACTGTTGATGAATTTTCTATATGCATGTTGATGTTATTTGTTGAAGACGTAGCGTCTATTTCTTGAATATATGATTTATTCGCGTGTTTTATCGCTTTAATAGAAATAGAGCGTTATAAAATCGATGTGAGACGTATTTGGGATCATGTGGCCCACTCAACTTTTTGTTTTTGTTTTGTTGTTCTTTTTTATATATCAATAGTTGCATTTGACATACAATGTTTAGAGGTGCCAGCATAGATGAGATATCAACGGTCAAAATTAATGTGTGTCTCATCAATTGCAATGAAGTAATTTCTTATCATAAGTGTGATAAAATTATTGATATAAGTTATGAAGTGTGCTAAAATTCTCCATTGAAGGTACGCTTTTAACAACAGTCTAACATTATTTTGTATCATCATAATGAACTTGTTAGAGATACTTATAACATATAAAAAGAGGAATGATGTACTTCTAGTCTAGCATACAAATGAGTTCTTATATCTATATATGGTTACTCTAAAAAGTCTAACACTAATTTTGTATCATGTATTATTATTGTTATGAGTTGAACATTGGAGAACTTTTCATCCAAAAGTTTAAAATTTACTTAATTATGTGTTGATATACTTTTACTTTTTTTGTGTTATTATTTTTAGGTGTTAAAATTTCAGTCTCTATTTTTCAGGTGCTAAAATTTCAGTCTATTTCGCAGGTGCTATTGTTCTCTATTTCTACAATATTTTATTTTTTTATGCCTAAGGACCATAAAATTCTAGGAATGACCCTATCTTGTATATATGTTAAAATTCTAGGAAGGACCCTATCTTGTATATATGTTAAACCAAAAAATTCATGTTATTTATACTTTGTAAACAATTCAGCCATCTGTTTCTAAGAAACCAAGGAATCATATGCTCGGCTTTAAAAGCAAGAAGGGCTAACTGAAAATCTGTCTCTAAATAAATGTTCTTCCAATTGTGCTCAACTACAATTTCAATAGCCCTCAATACTCCAAATATTTCAGCTATGAAATCTGATTCAGTGATTAAATTTTGAGCAAAACAACCAAGGCATACATTGTTAGAGTCTTTAAATAAATCACCAAAAGCAGCCTTTCCTGGATTTTAGTCACAGCTAGCAAGGATTTAGTAGGAGGGATATCAGATGACCAGACATTCTTTGTCCATTGAATTTTTTGACCTATAGGAGCCTTGAAGATGTAAGCTTCTTTAAAAGATAAATCACCATTGTTTGAGTTTTTCCATAACAGACTGCTTGCTGAACAATTTGATGGATATTAGGGAAATCTTGTTGTACACTTTGAGGGATGGACCATTGAGAGTTAGATATAAAATCACTAACTTTGATAGATATATAAATTCTTTACACTACTAGGGGGAATTTGGAAAATATTAGCAAGGGAGTCATGGCCCCAAGAATCATTCAAAAAGATAATATCTTCTCCATTACCTATCTTCCATGTAGAGTTTTCCAAATTTGTAGAAGAAAAGAAATGATGACCAACCTGTCTTTTAAAATTGAAAGCCCATGGCTCTTTGGATTTATGCAGTTCCCCACTCCATATGAATGGAAGATCGCCAATGTTGAAGCCTAGCAAATGAACAAGTTGAGATAGTCTGCTAGCATTAATGGAACCAGTGTACATAGTTGACTTAGAAGGGTCAATTTTGCAGGCAATGTTGCCTCGTGTGCAGTTGAGTAACTGCCTCAGAAGTCAAGCAGATGCAATCTTTCAAGTGTCTACCTCTAATGAACCCCCTCAGCTCATTTGAAACAATGAGAGGCATGATAGTTGTCAGTCTATCAGCGAAAATCTTAAAGATTATTATTAATTTAAAGTTAGCAAGGGCTATGGGCCTATGCTGACTGGCAGAGATTCAAATGCCTTAATTAAATGAAGGAAAATATTATTTTTAATAAAAAAAAGGAAGAAAAGGATGGTTGACTCGTTAAGACATATCACTTACAAAAATTTGTGAATTAATAGGGTTGACTCGTTAAGTTGACCCTAAAAAAATAATATTCTTTAAATAAATAATTTATTAGTAATCTTTTAATTAGTCAAATACTAAAATGTAAAATGTTTGAAAATCTTTAAAATGAATTTCCTTTAAAAAAAATTTTGACTAATTTTCCTTTAATATTTTTTTCAAAATAATTAGAAATGATATTAATACATTAAATACTTTCATTCCTATTCAATGTACTTTTACAATCATTTTACATTTTATTATAGAAAATTCAATTCACTTTTGTTTTTATTTTATTTTGAAGATTTGACTAAAACTATTTTTAATATTTTTCATTGATTTAAATTAAAATACAAAAGCATGTCATAATTCCATAACAACATAAAAAATGAAAAGCTGAAAATAAAGAAGATTCTTATGCACCACCATCAACTTTGAATTTTCTCCCATGTAATTACTTTGAAGCCAATGAATGGATATTGAATTAATATGGGTGAATTTGATTTAAAACTCGATAAATAAAATTTGAAAGAAAACTCAAAATCAAATTATATGATTGGTTGATTACATGAATGTATAGAATCTCTAATTGCACAAAATTTGAGAATGATAGCGTTTAAAAACTGAAATCAACTATTATTCGTCAATGACAGTGAAACACTTTTGTCCGATATGACAATGTTGTTTTTGTCTTTTAAGTTTGGTTCTTTCCGAGATCTCTCCAAAAGTATTTTTTTTCTCTCTTTTCATTATATTTTTTAAAGGACTCTTTTCAACATATATTATCCCATATTTTCCCTTCTTTCCATTATTTTACCTCACCTAGTTTTTAAATACATTTATTATTTTTACTTTTTAGGGATATTTAATTTTGAAATTAATAATTTAACTTTTGACCCAAAAAAATATTTTCAATTAGTCAATTCCTTAAAAAGATATTAAACAAATCCTCATTTATCCAATTATATATAATATATAATTTTATGTGTGCATATATCAACCAAAATTCCTCCTCTTTTTTTCATTACATATGCTAAATTACCTATAGGAAAACATGGCTCACTCCAGCTTCTCATTTCTCTGCTTCTTCTGAATGGTAAACCACACTACTCTCCACTTTAATAATTCATTTATACACTGTTTTCATGTAGATTATTTGCAAATTGTTTTTTATTTTATTTATGTTTTTAATTGATTTGGAGATTTAGCTGTAAATCTGTTCAATCAAAGATGCAACAAATCAAAGCTAACCAGCCGTTGCTCTTTTGATGTGCTTAATTTACAATTAAAAGATAAAAATCAGATTAATATTGCATGGTCTTTGCATTTTTTTTCTTTAAGATTCAACAAAGTGCCATTTGAATACATTGGGGGTCCAAGTCATGGTCATAGATAGTGTTACAAAGTTGATGCCTTGGTTTTTGTAATGAGATGTAAAAATAACATATTTATGGTGGTATTGTGTTTGGCTGCCTGAATTTGGTGATGTGCTTTTGGAACTGTGATTATTCATATGATTTTGAAAGTAATCTTTTTTTTTCTCATCAATAATTAATCTAGTTACCTTGAACTTATATTTTCATCAAAATAATAGCACTCAGTAATCAAGGTTGACAGATCTATGTTGATGACATCAAGGGCATTTGCTCTCACTGGAATTTCGTCAACTTATTTTTAAATATAAGTATGTTAAACGTTATTGAACAATATAAAATTAATCAGGTATTACACTTATGTAATTTGATTCATCACCCTTGTCGTCAGATCTACATTGATGACATCTAGGGCATTTGCTCTCCAAGAATTTTCATAACGTTGTTGAACAGTGTAATAGAAGTCAAGTATCACTACTAAAAAAACAAAAATTAGTGAGGGCAAACGTGAAATCTCTCTCTAATTCCGTCACTAAATTTTGCGACCAAGAAATTTGTGAGGAATTTTATTTTTTCCGTCACTAATTTCCCTCACTAATTTTGCTTTTTCTAGTAATATATTACAGTTGTAATTTGATCAATCCTAATTATATATATACATCAATTGTCCTATACTTCATTATATATTTTGAGTATAATATTGTATGTACTAATTCATGATAAAATAATTTGAGGGTGGAAGTGGGATATAGGTGTGTTACGTATTTTTTACTTTTTTTTATTTTTTTTTTATATTAGGTGTGTTACGTATCTTAACTTGTTAAATTTTCAATCAATGATGAATGACACACTAAGTAGATGTGTTGATTTATAATTTTCCGGATAGTAAAACAAGGAAGATTTTCACAATTAATTTTAATTTATTGATAGATATGCTTACTTTCACTTGCTTGAAGAATTATGAAATATATATGCTTAATGGCATATTCAATTCATGTGGTGATAGATGTAGCAAGATCATGGCATCCTTAATGGTTTTTTTTATTTGAATTAATGTTACTAGATCATTGACGATCTATTGCTTCTGGCTGGTGCTTCAGGCTTTCAGATTATTTTAAGAATAAATCCCCATGAAAAGAACCTAAATTCAATTTCTAGAGTTGGGTAGTCCAAACCCGTGAGAGAAAAACTAGATGTGTGTCCGTCTTGAGTATCAACATAATACTGGGTCCAAATAACCTAAACTTAACTCTTCATTATTAGTTGATATTCATACAAGTTTACAAAAATTTATATACTGACACACATGATTTATTACACTCTACTTGAATCATGGTAAAGACTTCGTAGCACCAGGTGCTTTTTATTCTTCTTATGATTTCCTTGTCCGTTTAGAATCAGTTATATTTTTACGCAACCTAGTTAGTATTGTAAAAATAAACCAATTTTCTTCATTCTGGAAATCATAACAAGATATTAAAATTTTAATCATCATGATCACAATGTAGCAAAAGCGGAATGCAATTTAATCTTTTTCTTGTGTCTTTCTATTTAAACGTAAACAAACATTCACCAAAACTATATGTGATCACAATTTGGATTTTGTGTAAATTCTTATTGTTAAATTAGTTAACATGTTTACCTTATATAAGTTGAATTCAATTCCAAACATGTCTAGTACTTGTACCATGATTGACTTGCCCTCATTTTCTTGTGTATATTTGATCAACCTCTTGATTAGGTTTACCACATGTCCATGAATATTATAAGGAGGAATGTATTAAAACTAAATTGAATCGGATGGTTCAACCAGTTGCATTGTGAACCAACACTGCTTACGGTTTGATTATTTGAATAGTTTGATCGTGGTTTTGTCCCGGCTCAAACATTTTAAAGTCATCAATTCAATGTCTGGTTGTTATATAGTTATTCGCTTTGCTTATGTAAATGTTATGTTCTGCATGTTTGGTTTATTTTTGTCAAGAAGTTTAAGTTTTTTTATAAAGTGTAATAAGAGCTTTTCTTATTGGTCAAGTATAGATCCTAGTGTTTATATTATATTGATTGTATTAAGTCATATAGATGTTATAATCTCTATTTTGTATATGTGTTTTAGTATCCCTTGTATTTCAGTAAATTGGAATTTTTCTTTTCTTTACACTTGCACATTTTATTAGCTTAACTAGTTTTTTCTCTTGGTGTTTGGGAGTTTCAGCTCTGAAGTTTGTTGATATCTGCTGGAGAACAAGATGTTGCGTTGCTTAGACGGATTGAAACAACTGTGCATTGGTGTAGCAAATTGGTGTAATGCCGAAGTGTCAAGCTCAAAGCCGCCTCCTAGTGGTTTAGAGAATCCAGAAGAAATTTCAAGAGTAACAGTTTGTATGTTATGATCATTGCCATATTACTTTCCATTTTATGAAATTAGGAACTTTGGAGGGATGCAAATTGCAGTGTTGTCTAGCATATAGCGGAAATAGTGTTTCATTCAAATTCTGGTATGAAATAGTGCTATACGCCGCTATTTGAAAACATTTAATTCTAAATAGCATATCAAGAAACAATAGCGATTTGTTCAAATTCTGCTACTCTACAACACTACAGCATCACTATTTAACAACATTGTTAAATAGACAATCCAATCATTTATATATGAACTTTGTTGATAGCTGTTTTGAATTAGCATATATATATATATTGAATTTGTTCCAATTATCATGGTTTACTTGCTTCTGTTTGTGCTTTGAATCTAGTTGCTTATTTTTCTGTTTTGATTTTCATACTATCATTTTACCAATAGGATTTTACGAAACTGTTAGGTAGAAATGAATCTGTATCATACTATATGATTTGACCATTTTAAATTATTAAGCTTCTAGTTAGGGCTTGAACAGAAGTAACTTGTTTTAGCATCAATGCAGTTAGTGTAAGCGAGGTTGAAGCATTGTACGAACTATTTAAGAAGATTAGCAGTGGAGTTGTTGACGATGGACTGATCACTAAGGTTAGTCATCTCATATCATGATCAATGGTTCTACAAGTATTTGTTTTAGGGCCATTTATCGTTTTTGGCATGCAAACATACCATTTCTCACTTTTAGTTTCTGGAAAAAAGATATTTCTTGTTTCAAAAATAAAAGAATGAAAGATATTTAAACTTGTTTTATAATATTGTTTGTTCAATTTTTGGTAATGGTATTCATTCTAGCTGTTTAGTATAATCAAAAGTGTCTTATAATTATATTACAGGAAGAATTTCAATTGGCCTTATTCAAGACAAGCAACAAACGAAGTCTGTTTGCAGAGAGGGTATGTAAAAGCTTTCACTCGTGATTTTGTTTGCAACTTATTACCTTTCTTCCCAAGTAAAATAGAAAATAATATTACATATGATATGAACACTGGTAAATATTTGCTTGTTATTATTTTGAAATTATGTAGGTGTTTGACATGTTCGACACAAATTCCCATGGAGTACTCGATTTCAAAGAGTTTGCATCTGCTCTGTCTGTTTTCCATCCAATTGCATCAAGGGATGATAAGATTGATTGTAAGTGTGACAAATATTTATCAAGACTTTAGAAATCTTCTAGACAACAATTTTTTATATTAGAAAGGGAAGGCTTTTTGGACCTGGATTCCATGCAGTTAGAAAAGAGTCGTTACACGTGTTAATTGATCTCGCCCATTAATTTGAGATTGGTCGGTTCACATTACAACTTTACTATATTAATTTTAAAAAATATTTACTGTTGATTTGAGATCTGAAAGCCGAGATCAATAACAGTGTCACACATTAACTGCATGGAATCTGAATCTGAATCCGAATTCATATGCTTGTTATGGTTTCCTAACCTTTCCTTATTACAGTTTTATTCAGACTGTATGATCTTAAACAGCAAGGATATATTGACAGAGAGCAGGTAATTTGTAATTTAATTTCTTTTTATATGATGTTGAATAAATGGAGTTTGCATCCATTCACCTTCAACATTAACTATCAATTAATGCATTAATGAACTATCTAAAATCTTGTTTTAGATTCATAGGTCAAGTTTTGTAATTGTATTTTGCTTCCTTGGAGTTACTCTAGTCCAACATGCTTCTTATATCGGTATGCATCTGATATAACACTTGCAATTCAAATTTTGTGTATAGTTGAAACAAATGGTGGTAGCTACTCTTTCTGAATCTGGCATGAGACTTACAGATGAAATGCTTAATAGTATCATTGACAAGGTGATTTATCTATCTGATAACACTATAGTCTATATGTATGTCAAATCTTATTATGTTCACAATCCACAAGTCTAGGTAAATTTTGAAATTAATTATTAAGTTTTCATTCTTTTTATGTTATAATCTACACATTTTATTTTTCTTTTCACTCTTTATAATCTATTAAAAGGAAAAAAACATTCACCAACATGCAAGTTATATGCAAATTATGTAAACTAATGTTGACTTGATGACCAAAATCATTATTGTAATATTATCATCTTGTCTATAGAGCTATTGCTAACATTATCAATGATGTTTCAGACGTTTGAGGAAGTGGACACAAATCATGATGGGAAGATTGACAGAGAAGAATGGAAGAACCTTGCTATGCAGCAAACATCCCTTTTGAAAAATATGACTCTTCCCTATCTCACGTGAGTTTCTTCTTGTTGCTATTAACACCATTTCAATTTTGCAATTCTGGTCAACCAGGGATGGAAGTCTTGCTATTATATATTAGAATGTGCATACCATGCTTTAAAAATGTGGTCGCAATTGCGGCTGTGGTTATTCCGCAAACCTTTTCTTTCTCTTAGCGGCATGCCCTTATTTATATGCCTCTTTCTATTTGTTAAAAAACCTACCAACTCACCAAAGAGCACTTTAATGAGATGATTTGAATCTCTTCCTGCTTAACTAGAAGTCTTGGGTTTGAATTCATACCTGAGAATATAGCCGCGTTAAAACTATTGAGGATATTGGATTATGTAGTTAATATACAAGCCTAAATCCTAATCAATGACTTTGATTTTTTCATAGTTAGCATCTTGAGTATATCTATATTTTGTTTCTCAAGAAATAGGAAGCATGTTTCTCAATCCTAATCTATTTTTGGTGAAATGGATGTTTAATTAAACATTGATTAGCATTTTGTTACCAAGCTTTACAATCTAACATCTCTCAAATTGTTTGTTTGCAGAGAAATCACAACTACATTTCCTAGTTTCATATTCCATACTCAAGTTGATGATAATTGAAGCAACTGCATCTTCTATATCAGATTGATGTTTCTTGGCTGCTTCTGAGTTCGGCATGAAGGAATTGGTTAAGATGGACTATGAACTTTTGTATATATTTTCATTCAACTGAATTTCGCATTTCCGTTTTTGGGTATGTAAGGGTTTGTCCATTGGATAAGTGGGTTGGATTAACTTCACCTAGAATATCAAAGTATTTCAGAATTTGAACTAGTGGGTTTTAGAAATGAATTTATTTGACATTATGGTCTGTGAATTGCTCAAGTAAACTGATAGGATTTTTTTTAACATTTTGCAAGACCTAAGTTTAATAAGCTTAAAAATCATTTTTTATGGCATGAAACCTGGCATTTTTAGTTAAAAAGTCTTCTAAAAATTTATTACCCTTTAGCCGTTCGCTATTTAACAAACAAAAAAAAAAACTTGCTTTGATATTGGTTTGGCGTAGGCTAGACCATATGGTCAAAGATTCGAAATATAGCAGGTGTAAGAAATTGTTCTTATTATAAAAAAAGGTGTAAGTAATTGTTTTTATTTTATTTTAAGAGGTGTAAGTGATTGTTGTTTCTGCGTCTATTGTGGTTGTTTTATAAGGATTTCTCTTCTAACTTCCCAGGAAGGCATTAATATATATATTTGGAAAAAATATATATATATATCATCAAAAGATTAAGTTGTCTATCAAAAAATTAAGCTCATTTTTTAATGCAAAGATTTAATTTCAAAATGCAAAAAAAATCCCTACATTGCATATTGATATTTTGGCACGTAGTGATATATGTCGTATACGATGTCAGGACACTAGAAATGTCGAATGTAATGTCAAGACATCGCAACCAACACAAATAACAATAAACAAAAAATAACTTAAAGCAAAGTGCAAGAAGGAAATAACACAAGGTATTTGTTAACCCAGTTCGGTGCAATGTCACCTACATTTGGGGGCATCTCAGCCAGAAAGAAAATCCACTGTAATAGTATTAAGAAAAACGGTCATACTTGCATGGGAGTTTCAGTCCTCATTGTAACGAAGGTTATAATCCCCGGCGCTAACACCCTAAAAGAAGTAGACCATCCATGCGTGGATTAAGATATATTAATCAATCATGTAACCAACCAACTGCTTTCTCCTATACTAGGAGGCATGGTTCAACTCTCTATACTATATAAATAAGCCAAGGCAATCATACCCTAAGAAAAGTTGTCCACCATTTCTAGATCTCCGAAATACTCCAAGTACACCACACCAACATATGTGAAGCTCTTGTCTATGAAGTTGGTGGTACCCATCAAGAAGTGTAGGTACACCATGTTGACTTACCATTGGTGCAGCTCTCTCCTGAACTTATTACCCTCCTCATCACTCTCCATTGTTGCAAGTTGATGCTTCCTAAAATCACGTTCTAGGAAGTTGAACCTTTCACGAGCCTCATTCGTCTTCTCCACTTGTCGGTCAGCGCCCTCCAAGATAGCACCAATAAACTCTATCATTAGGTTGACCACATCAAGCCTGGTTAGTGGCTCATGGTCTAGTAAACGATCGCGGATAGAACATGTCATCTAGTGTCATGTCATCTCCCAAACCAAGAGAAGGAAGTTGGATGTCTCCAAGTAAGGCCTCTCATAAAAGGTCGTCAAGATGATGTGGTCAATCAGTTTATATCTTGTAGTAGCAAGATCCTCCAATCCACTAGCTTAGTGTTGTGTGTGAATTAATCCACCTTTGTAGTATTCAACTACAGGGTCTTCTTCTTGTTGATACATTTCCTAAATTGGAAATAGATTAAATTAGAAGTAATATAAAATAAGAAAACCAATTGGAATAAATAAAGAGAACGATTCTTATCTCGCCTTCCCACTTGCATATGGTCATGTGGTCCTCATACGAGAAATAACTAACATGCCAGACATGCCACCATGATATGACTCTTGAATGGGTGCCCCCTCTTTCTCTACCTCGTGTTGTCGGTCATGCGCATGCTCAGGCTCAGGCTCGGGGACATTCTCTGGTACACTCCCAGGTTATGGGTCGTGAAAGGTTCCATCTCTCTTGGCTCTACATTTCATTATGTACTCACTCCTAGAAGAGTCAATAGTGGACATTATGTTACCCTTAACTCAATCGGCGTGTGTATCCATATCTGGAACAATGACAAAATTATGGATAAATTAGCGATTTTCAATCCTTGAACAAATTTTGGAGTTTAGAAATCGAAATGATGAACAATGCATTTCATATTTGAAAATCCGAACAAATCCAAAACTATAGAAGAAGAAAAAAACGCATACACCAAAGATTTGAGTAAATATGTACTAATCTCTTGTGTAGTAGTTGAAAATGTCTGAAATGCAATGGGTTCGATCAACTTAAGTAGAAAAATGACACAAATTGGTGATATTCGATTTTGGGCTATACAGCTGGTCGCCTTAGGTGATGGAGGTCAAAGACAACCTTTTAAAGAATCTTTAATGTGTGTTTGCGTATACAAAATAATGAAAATTTGAAAACAAAAAAAAAAAAAAAATCAAAATATAGACTTAGCCTTCCCACCCAAAACCTTTCTTATATACAAAATAATGAACATTTGAAACAAATAAAAAAAAAAGATAAACACACTCAACAGACACATCCCAACATAACACGACTCAAGACCTTATTTAAGCCTCCAAATTAAAATCCAAAATAAAAGTCTCACAGCATAGTAAATATTTGCATTAGTATATCTTTTTATATATGTTAGGGAAGCAATAGCTATTAACCACATATTATAATTTAAAATCATGAGTCATATAGGCTCTGTTATCGAAATGTTGGAAGAAAAAAAAAGTATAGGTTAGATTCAATTTAAGACCAATTTGCAAAATTTGAAATCTATAGGGACCAATGTGAAAAATTTGATAGAACTATAAGGATCAATTTAAGATTCAAATTATATAGAGTAATACAAAAATCAATATACAAAATCATAGGGACCAATGTGAAAAATTATAGGGACTAATTTATATTTTTTTTAATTTTTTTTCTTCTTATATACAATATTGAATTTTCTGGTCTGGCATTCAAACATATTGAAATTCAATATTTTAAGGCAAAGCTTGTTGTCAAAATGAATACATGCATTATTAATTAAAGATTGGGGAATTATTTAGATTATTATAATAATCATTTTAATTGTGCACGAAGGATACTACAGGTTATAAGCTTCTACGATGTCGTCGCAAAAAAAAAACGGATTTAAATCCGTCATTTTTGAGAAACACTTTAAGATTAAAAAAAACATTTTTGAAGGAAAACTAAAAATGAATTAAAATAACACTAACTATTTTTTTCCTCTTAAAATCACTTTTAGACTTTATTTTTTTAATTTTTTTAATATTTAATAAAAAAACTTCATTAAAAAACTTTTTTTCTTTGGAAACTTCCCAATTTAATTAAATCATATTTAAGATGTTAAATACAAAATTTTAATAAATATTTACAATTTGTAGATAATTTTTATGTAGTTAACCATAATATGCAATATAAATTCAAAATAAATGTTAAAAATGGTTTTATGAGCAACCAAAAAGGTAGTTAGTGTGGTGGTCCCCGTGAGCTTAACTCAGTTGGTAGAGACAATGCATAATATATACAAGGGTCGGATTTTGAACCTCAAACACCTCACTTCTCCACATTTAAAATGTGTAAGCTTCAGCCACTAGGCTACTTGACGAGAAACGAAAAAAAAGGTAGTTAGCGTTATTTCATTTCATTCTTAGTTTTCCTTTTGAGAAATTTTGAAAAATATAATATTTAAATTGAATTTTAATTCATTTTCTAAAATTCCTTAAAAAAAAATCATTCTCTAAAATGACGGATTCAAAACCGGCAAATATGCAACGACATGGGAGAATTCGCCATTGGTCCATTGGTTTATACCAAAAAAAAATACATGACTTTTTTTGTGGGTCAAATTCAAGAATTTAATTTCTTTTATGAATATTAATTTTTTAATGCTTATTATTTTAAATGTAAAAGGGTGTAGGATAATATTTGGGCATAAATACAGATGTTGAATTTTTTAAATGAATATTATTTTAATAAATACTAAAACATTAGTAATCTTTTAATTAATTAAATACTAAAACATTAAATGTTTCAAAGACTTTATGAAGAATTTCCTTTAATTTTTATTATCAAAGTAATTAGAAATAATATTAATGTTTGCTCAAAATAAATATTGATGCAAAAATATTTCAATACATTAACTTTCATTCTGAATCAGTATACTTTTGAAACCACTTTACATTCTTATACTTTTAATTAGAAAAAATTCCCTTCCCTTTTACTGTATTTTTTTTCCTTTTGAAGATTTGAATAAAACTAAAAATTCGAGTGCAATCACCTTAAAAAACTGAAATCAACTATTACTCGTTTATGTCCTATATAACAATGTTGTTTTTGTCTTTCAATTTTCATGAGTGACAGTGAAACATTTCTGTCCTATATGACAATGTTGTTTCTGTCTTTTAAATTTGGTTCTTTCCAAATTCTCCTCAAAAGTATTTCTTTTTCCCTTTTTAATATTCCCATCTATGTCCTTATTTCCATTATTTTACCTCACCTATTTTTTAAATACATTTTTTTTTTGCTTTTTGGTGATATTTAGTTTTGCAATTACTCAAAAAAAAAAAAAGATCCATTTTCTCCTAGCATATGTAGATATAATTTTATGTGATATATTTTATATATTATATATAAACCAAAACTCTTCTTCATTTGTTTCATTACATGCTAAATTACCTAGGACACTCCAGCTTATCATTTCTCTGCTTTTCTGAATGGTAAACCTCACTCCTCTTCACTTTTATAATTCATCTATACACTGCTTTCATGCAAATTATTTGCATTTTTTTTATGTTTTTTAATTAATTTGGAGATTTAGTTGAAAATTGCCCAACTTTGTCTGTTCAATCAAAGATGGAACAAATCAAAGTTAACCAAGCTCCTGCTCTTTCTTTGATCAGCTTAATTTGGACAAATTTTGTCTGCAGTTGAGAGGATGCGACTGCACTGCAGTCAGATCTAGACCGTCTGATCAAGATCATCAGACGATCAATATTTTAAGTTCAAAATTTAGATTTCAAAACAATTAAAAACCTGACTTGAAATAGGGGGACGTATAATCTTAACCAGAGGGTCTAGATATGACCAACTGCACTCAATCCAAATGCGCTTAATTTATAGTCCAAGAATACAAATATGATTAATATTGCATGGTCTTGCTATTATTTTCTTTAAGATGAGAACTGTTATCAACTTATTCTGTAGTAAAAACGGTGTAATAGTACTGAAGCACTACTCTGGTTGCATGCATTGAGGAAAGGAACACTTGAACTAAAACGTTATGGACTTCTGTATCTGTTTTATATATGTGTTGCAGTATCTCTTGTATGTATTTCAGTAAATTAGAATTTTTCCTTTCTGTATATTTGCACATTTAATTAACTTTACTTTTTTTTTCCTTTGTGTTTGGGAGTTTCAGGTATTGAGTTTGCTGATATTTGGAGAAGAAGATGACGTGTTGCTTTAAACAACTGTGGCTTGCTGTGTCAAATTGGTGTAATACCGAAGTGTCAAGCTCGAAGCGGACACCTAGTGGGTTAAAAAATCCAGAAGCAATTTCCAGAGAAACAGTTTGTATGTTATGATCATTGCCATATTTATTTCCATTTTATGATCTTAGGAAGTTTTTAGGCATGCAAATAGCAGTGTTTCCAATCTCGAAAAATAGCGGTTCATTCAAATTCTGTGAAGCAATAGCAGTTTTTTTCTTCTTCTTGGTGGTTGTATCATACTATCATTTTACCAGGATTCTAGGAAACTGTTAGGTAGAAATGAATCTGTATCATACTATATGATTTTACCATTTTCAATTACTAAGCTGCAAGTTAGGGCTTGAACAGAAGTAACTTGTTTTACCATCAATGCAGTTACTGTAAGCGAGGTTGAAGCATTGTACGAACTATTTAAGAAGATTAGCAGTGCAGTTGTTGATGATGGACTGATCACTAAGGTTAATAATCTCATCTCATGCTCAATGATTCGTTCTAGCTGATCAGTATAATCAAAAGTGTCTTATAATTATATGACAGGAAGAATTTCAATTGGCCTTATTTAAGACAAGCAACAAACAAAGTCTGTTTGCAGAGAGGGTATGTAAAAGCTTTCACTCATGATTTTGTTTGCAACTTTTTACCTTTCTTCCCAAGTAAAATAGAAAATAATATTACATGCTATATACGTATGATATGAACATTGGTAAAACTGTGCTAACTGTTGTTTTCAAATTATGTAGGTGTTTGACATGTTTGACACAAATTCCCATGGAGCACTCGATTTCAAAGAGTTTGCATCTGCTCTGTCTGTCTTCCATCCAATTGCACCAATTGATGATAAGATTGAATGTAAGTGTTACAAATATTTGTTCAACACTTTAGCATCTTCTAGCAAACAATTTTTTGGACCTGGATCCCATGTAGTTAGAAAAGCACACAGTTACATGTGTTAATTGATCTCGGTCATTGATTTGAGATTTGGTCAGTTCTCATTACACCTTCACTAAATTATTTTTATATAATCTTTACCATTGATTTGAGATCTGAAGGCCAAGATCAATAATTGTGTCACCGTCGTGTATTAACCGCGTGGAATCCAAATCCTAATTCATATGGTTGTTGTGAATTCCTAACTTTCCCTTATTCCAGTTTTATTCAGAGTGTATGATCTCAAACAGCAAGGATATATTGAGAGGGATGAGGTAATTTAATTTATTTTTATAGTGTTGAGTAATCAATGCATTAATGAACAATCGAAATCTTGTTTTAGATTTATAGGTCAAGTTTTTGTAATTCTATCTCTGCTTCCATTACATGCTAATAATTTTTTATTTTGTGTATAGTTAAAGCAATTGGTGGTAGCTACTCTATCTGAATCTGACATGGAACTTTCAGATGAAATGATAAATGGCATCATTGACAAGGTGATTTTTTTATCTGATAACAATCTATACATACGCCAAATCTTATTTTGTTCACAAGTCTAGGTAAATTGAGAAATTAATAAGTTGTTTCTTCCTTTTTATGTTAAGTTATTTCAACAAAATTTATTTTCCTTTTCACTCTTCTTGATACAGTCTATAGAAAGAAAAGAAAGATTAACAAGCATGCAAGTTATATGCAAACTATGTACATTTCAACTAGATGATTATGACAAGCTAAAATCATTTTTGTACTATTATAATCTTGACTTGATGTTTCAGACATTCGAGGAAGTGGACACAAATCATGATGGGAAGATTGACAAAGAAGAATGGAAGAACCTTGCTATGCAGCAGCCATCCCTTCTGACAAATATGACTCTTCCCTATCTCACGTGAGTTTCTTCTTGTTGCTATTAACACCATTTCAATTTTGCAATTCTAGTCAATCAGGGATGGAAGTCTTGCAACTATATACTATCAAGGTAAAGTTAAAATTGAAAAAAATAAATAAACATTCCCTAGTCATGTATCATGTATGATATGGTTAGAAAATATTATCTAGAGATGGAATATTGGACTATATGTAGTTAATATACAAGCCTGAATAATGACTTTCATTTTGTCCTAGTTAGCATCTTGAATATATCTATTTTTTATCTCAAGGAATTGGAAACATGTTTAATTGAACATTGATTACACGATCTTGTTACCATGCTCTAGCATCTAACTTCTCTCAAACTGTTTTGTTTGCAGAGAAATCACAACTGCATTTCCAAGTTTCATATTTCACACTCAAGTTGATGATAATTGAAGCAACTGCATTTTCTATGTCCGAATGATGTTTCTTGGCTGCTTATGAGTTCTGCGTAAAGGATTTGGTTAAGATGAATGTTGCATTCCCTAGAATATTTAGGTGTTTCAGAATCAGAATTTATTTTTGAGTGGCTCAAGTAAACTGATAAGGTTCTTTTTTAATCCTTTGAATTTTAAAAGTATGGTTAAGGGTTATTCTATCCAGGATTCAAAATATAATAGATGTAAGCAATTGTAGTTGCGTCTACTGCATTTTTTCATAAGTTATTATTTCTAACTTTTTAGGAAGGCATTAAAATATAGTTTTCTAAAGGTTTTATGAAAAATATATGATTATCATAAATTTTTTAATCTTATTTATTTATAAATCCAAACACTTTCGTTTCAAAATGCAACAAAAAGCTTTGTATTGCATTGTTTGTTGCTTTTAAATTTGCTCAACTGAAAAAAGTTGTATTGTTGTGACTAAGTGAACATAATTTTTCTTTTGATAATAATAAGTGAAGATAGTTTTTATGCGTAAAGAAAGGGGGAGCTTTCAGGGTACTCGATTAAACTAAAGGGTTTTTTCAAAATTAAACGGTTTTAGTACCGTTGATTTTTAGGGTCAATAGTTAAACGAACTACACATTTAAATTAGGGGGATTTGTGGTGTAAATTGGTTCGGTTTTGAGGTTAAAATACTTTTAAACCGTAAGATAAAAAAAGTATACGGTTTGGTTTGGTTCGGTTGTCTTTTAAAATTAAAATTAAACCAAACCATATTGGTTCGAATGCTGCGGTTTTTTATGACACAACATAATTTTTTGTTCCAACATTAAAATCAAGTTAAAAAGTTAAATACAACTTATTTCCACCAATGTTTCAAGTTACATCCAACATTACCATTTCATTTTAATCCACCAATGTTTTTTTATACTAAATCAAGAGCAAAATGACAAGATTAAAGGACGTCTCAACTGAATTGTCACCCCACTCTAGGTTAAAGGACGTCTCAACTGAACTGTCTTAGAGGCGAACCTGAAACCTCAAAATCTGCAGATCTCAACAGGTCTGAACAATGATCAGAAAACCTAGGAACGATAACATCAACCAAACATGATAACATCTGTTTTGACCAAACCGTGGGGTTGAGTCAAAAAATGGTTCAAATACATCTGAAACAGATGCGTTTTTTTGCGGTTTCAACTTGGGTGGTTTGGTTTGCGGTCTTTCTATTTGATTGGTTCGGTTTTGAACATCCAACAATGTTGTCATCAACATAGACCGAATTAAAAACAGACCAAAGAGTAACCCGATAAGAAATGCAAAAGACTAAGATTTTATCATTTTCTAAAAAATCTCATTGAGCTTTTATAATGTAAGATATATATCTAACATAAACATATTTGCAAAAAGTACAAGTAGCATCAAACTAAAGCACATAAATACATTTTTAAATAAAAAAACAAATAAGAAACATAACAAGAGTTAAAATATGTCATTCTATAAAAGTTCTCATTGAGTTTCTATGAGTATTGGGTTGGGTGACATAAGTTTAATTAATATTTCCCTTATGTTGCGGTTTGGTGTGATTTAGTTCGGTTGGTAAAATAAAAACCGCAAACCTAACCAAACCGTGGGGTTGAGTCAAAAAATGGTTCAAATGCATCCGAAACAAATGCGGTTTTTTGCGATTTCAGCTTGGGTGGTTTGGTTTACGGTCTTTCTTGATTGGTTCGGTTTGAACATCCAATAAACTGAGATTATATTGAAGGGTTTAACATGTTAATAAAAAAACGTACCTTGGTTCAAAGAAAAAGTAGTTTGAAATTCGTCTCATGTATTTTATGATTGATGGTTAAATCTTTTGAGATGTCTACAAAGCATTTGAACTTTTTGTTATAAGAAATGGACTTCAATATATTCTACTTATAGTACACTTAAAGATTGCTATTTAGACACTTAGCATTTGCTCACAAGCACCTACAAAATGGAAATTAATTGGTATTCGCTTCAAAAATGGTAGTTAACTACCGTTCAACATTTTTAAAGTGGTTAATTAATTGGTTTAACCGATTTAAAAGTGTTTGAACGGGTCCCATAAGTTTTAGCTCAACTGGTAAAAATGTCAAAATTGTTAAGTCGGACGTCATGATCGGGGTTCGAACCCCGATACCTCCACTTTGTGTGTGTGAGTTTATGATGGCTTTGTCATCTCGTCTATCTACCAAAAAAAAGTGTTAGAACGACAATTAACTATTGTTCGACGTGTTTTAGATGTCTATGAACAATTGATAGATGCCTAAAAAGAAATTTCAATTTAAAATGTGTCTGAACAACTATTAACTATCATCCGAAGCGTTTTTTTTTTGTGGTGTCCGGGGTTCGAACCCTGGACCTTGCATATATTATGTGTTGTCCTTACCAACCAAGTTAAGCTCACGGGGACTCGAAACGTTTTAAGTGTATGTGAGTAATTGCTAAGTGTCTGAAGAGAAATTCCAAAAAAAAAAAAAAAATACACCTTTTCAACTTAACGAATTGGATTTTCTCCTAAAAAAAAAAACATGACTTGAATTTATGGACTTTATCCTTTTATTTTAATCTTCTCTCCAAAGATACTGCAGTGTACTCTCCAATACTCTTTTTATGATCGAATAAAATTCATCAAACTCACATTACTTTCTTCGTAAATTTTTCTCAGTCTTCGTAAAGTTTACTCAATCATAGAAAATACACTGAAAAAGGAGTTATGTTACTAGCACTCTTCATAGAAGAAATCCTTGCTTAAAATAATAATTAAAAACGTAAGAAAAACTATCATAATTGAAAGGAATGATACCTTATTCATAAATTTTGGTTCTTCCAATCGATTCTAAACCTACTTGCTGGTCAGTCATTGATCCATGAATCAAGGAACACAAAGGATCCAAATTGCAAAATCAAATACAATCAAAACCCAAAGGAAATCATACAATTAAGTTCAAAATAGAAATCAAACAAGAAATTAAGAGATGGATGAATCAGATATAGCTTAATTGAACAAATATTAAGATAGATGTCGAACGAATGCACCACATTCTTAATCTTCCATGAGGATTGAAGATAGGCCAGTTAGAGATCCTCCACAAAGGAGTGAAATCCTATTAGACTTTCTTACTTGCAATACAGGTTAATACCATAATTAGTTAAAGTTAATATCCTTGTACAATTGCTTCTACTTATCTTTAATCAAGCATTCAATACTAGATTCTCATTTATCAATTTCTTTGGTTTCCCTATATGGTATGAGTGAATATTTTCAATCTTCCGCTTCAATCACATCCTGTTCATCATCTCCATGGATGATCTAAACAATTCAATCTCTCTTTCTCAAAATTCTACTAATGGTGATATGCTTATCCCAATGCATTTTAATTTCCCATGTTCTTTGCATCCAGGTTAAAATCATGGAATTGTCCTTGTTTCACCTCCCATCACTTGAATAAACTATCAATCTTGGAGCAAATCTATCAAAAGAGCGTTATTAGCCAAGAACAAATTGAAATTCATGAATAGAAATCTACCTATTCCGACCGAACACGATGCAAATTTTTATTCTCGGGTGCATTGTAATGGTATGGTCGATTCTTGGATAAACCGAGTTCTATCTCCTTTAATTGCTTCTAGTTTTTTTAATAGAATTTATATAAGAGGAAAATGGTTACAAAAGATCTCTACAAAACACAAGAAAATAGTCGCTAAAGCTGTCAAAAGAGCATGCACGCCAAATAAAAACAACCCACCCAAACACAGAGACCTCAACCACCCCGAAAGAAAAGACTAAACCACCACAATGAGTGAAACAAACTCCAGAATCACACCAAAGGGAAGACAATATAACTTGAAACCCCCACCCATAGAAGCAACACTAAAGGCCGGGAACCCCCCAAACTCCCCACATATATGTCACCTACAAAGAACACTTTGGTGCAAATAGAGAATTGACTCTGCTACCCACTCGTAAAGTGAACAAGCATGTCTAGGGTGTCTACCGAAGAAACACTTTGGTTTAACTTTTTAAAATAAAAAATACAGGCAATAATTACTTTCATTTTTGTATATTCTACAAGAAGTTCATTCCATGAAACAAGAAGAAAGATCAATTACTGATTTCTATACTGCTTTAAAATCCTCAAGGGGTGACTTATAAGACTTGGGACCTATTGAAGATTGTTCTTGCACTAATGGTTTGCAGATTGAAAGTAAATTGATTTAAACTAGACGATGATTAAAATATAAGAATTTTTTGAATAACCTCTTTAGATGTTATATCCATAAGGAAAATGCAAACTTTATACTTACGACAATTTAGCAAAACAAACTAAGAACAATTTCTTGGCTCAATGTCCTATTTATCTAACACGACACTTAAATCACTTAGGAGAAACTAATGTAAGCATGATCGAGTTATAAATTCTTTGTCGCAACTAAATAATTTGATA
>Ga0315915_1001913_pt1 | contig 25841 bp, 14 predicted proteins | sample MpolbnodulesMG_FD_207738 | JGI IMG/M metagenome (GOLD analysis project Ga0315915, IMG submission 207738) | Medicago polymorpha root nodule microbial communities from Los Angeles, California, United States - branched nodules | ecosystem: Host-associated > Plants > Roots > Nodule | place: USA...
ACCTAAAAAAATTGCATTTTCTTTTGACAAAATACCTCCCACAACCGTGAAACCTCCTCCTTGGATTCTCATCAGTCCAAGAAGTCACCAATGGTGAATCAACACCACAATAACAAACCAACTTGGTTCTGTGCTTCAATGATGACCCACTAACTGATGACGAAGATGAATATTCAACCATTTTTAGTTTCCAACAAAAACTGAGTTTTGCGAGTCAAATGAAGAAACAGAAGGCTAGAACGAAATCGAAATCGATTTAAGAAGAAAGAAACAAGGACAACGATTGGAGAAGAAGAAGGAGGGAATCGAACTTAAGTTTGAGGTTGAAGAAGAAGGTTGATTGAGGTCGATTTGCAGATTTTGGGGTTTTTAAACCCTAATTTCTTACCGTTGAACATTTTGGGGCATCACGTGACCTTCTTTTTCCTTTTTTTTATTTTAATTTCTTCCAATTTAAAAATGCCAGCTTGAATTAAAAAAAGAAAAAAAAAATTAAATTACACGTGGCACCTCACTTATGGGATGTGGGTGCCACGTCAGCGAAGACCAAGTCAAATATGGACTTGGGGGCCAAAACTGCCAAGGATTCAAAACATAGGGGACTGTTTTGTATTTTTAATAGTTAGGGGGCCAAAATCACAACTTTTGAAAAGATAGGGGGCCAAAAGTGCAATTAAGCCATTATTTTTCAGTTTTAAAGGCATTGTCTGTCAGTGTTATTTTTTATGCTATACTTATTCTGGAGCTTTACTTTTAGGTATGATTAAGGTTAAGATAATAAAACAAATAAGTCCTGTGCAGGATTTCAACATTAGTTTTATGTGTTATGTTTTGCAGAATGAAATAGTTATGGATGCGAGGAATAGAAAACCATAGAAATTTTAGTCTTTCTAAATGAACAACTATTATTACAGTGTGTAACTAACTCTATTTTTTAGGTAAGAGCTCTGCCGATTCTAATTAGTTAATGCCGTGTAACAATAATTTCTATATGTTAAGTCATGCATGTAGCCAACCTCGTGTAGTATGGAGAAAATGCATTTAATTATTGTTCTTGATGCATTGCAGCTTGTGAGACACTTTTTGGTGGAAACATGTGTCAATCCTACATTCATTACAAACCTTCCTGAGATTATGAGTCCTTGGGCAAAGAATCACGGAACGGAACCAGGATTGAATGGACATTTTGAATTGTTTGTTAACAAATTTCGGGTAATATCACGACATTTAGGTGATTGGTGTTTAAAAAATATGGATTCAAGTTTCTGATTTCTGATCATTGTATTATTTTTTACTTTTCAGCTTTGTGATGGGTGTTCTGAATTGAATGATCCTGTGGTACAACAGAAAAAAATTGATGATCAACTCAAGGTAATAAGATGATATTGCTGCAATATGCAAAAATAATTATGCTCAAACAGTTTGCCATATTTTATTTGAAATAATAATTGTAGTGAATTTTCTCTGTTTTGCAGCACTTGGGTGTTGACAAAGCAATGACCTTAGATGAAACATTATCTAAATCTTTGGAGAATGGTATGCCACAAACTGGTGGTTGTGGTTTGGGTATCGATTACTTGACCATGTTATTTACTGATTCTCAAAATATTATGGTTCAATCTCTTTTCTCTCTATCTTTATATCAGTATATTTTGGCAATATCTTATAATTTTTTATTCTTTCAGTGGCAGGAGGTTCTTATCTAACCAGGCCGCAATGTCATCTCATAAAACGTCCTTTAAATCAAAACTGTGTTATTAAATTTTGTCTCAGTTAAATTTACAGGCGGTGTGTTCTCCTTCAAGCCATTAAGATTACTATGCCAACCTTGTTCTTGGTAATTGATATGCATACTATAATGTAATTTTAAGTTGATCTTGCTGTGTAGTATTAAAAAATTGGACTCATTTATTAGATTCAAAATATATTTACATATACAACATCAGAAACATTTGTTCTGATTCAATTCTTTGATTGTCCTTTCTTTTTTTAGTTTGATGTTTATTTAAACTAGAAATAAAAACACTTATCCCTTTATGGAAGATTTTTTTTGGTTCATTTGGAAGTAAGGTGTACTTGTTTGACAAATAATAAAAATATCTTACCAGCTTACCAAACATGAATATCTTACACAAGCATACTAGACAACGGGGAATGTAAGAGGCCTGAATGAGCATGTCTGTGCACAAATCAAATCCCAAGAGTTAAAATTATTGTTGATAGAGTCGTTGTTATGTTGAACGTGATGGTCAAATTTTTAATTTAGCCAAATAAATGAGATTGTAAAAAAGAAAAGAATGACAAAAGATTGTATGAGATTCAGATTTTACAAAATCTGTTTAGAGGCTGATTACGAGTTCCGAGATCCATAAATTTTTTATAGAATTGATAGATAACGTGATGAAAACATACAACTTTGGAGGTCCACAAATATGTTTTTCAAGCAAAATTATAAAAAGAGTATAGTGCCCAAGGAAAAACTGGCTAATCTTATAACTTAGTATGTCTTTAGTCTCCCCTGCCTCTGGATTCACAGTTACATGCTTTAACTTTCCTTTTTCTACAAAATAAAAATTGCAAGAGACGTTCTCATAGTCTAAGTTTCAAAGAGGTTTTTCTGCGAAATTTATTTGCTCCACTAGAAATTTTCCTCTTTTTTATCTCATGCTCAACCTCTTCTTCCTCTTTCTTCGATCTTCCCTCACTTGTCTCAGTTTGCTAGTTACATGGGGAATCTGTGCGAACCAATTTGCAAAAGTACCACGAACTGATGCACAAGTATCAATTTGTGGTTCGCAGCACTAATTCTCCCCACTTGATACAAGGCATGAGCAAGTGCCGAATTAGATTACTGTTGCAGTATACTTGTTAGCATGATCAGCTCTCTTCATTTTTCCCACCTGGCGCTATATAAGGCTTAGGAACTGTCTAAAAGCAAAGTCTATATTAGTAAATTATTTCATGAACAGATTAAAGGAAAGAGGGAGAGAAAAAAGCCAAAAAAGAATAGCTTCAACCAAGTCCAAACAATTTTCAGAATCTCTTAACAGATAATTCCTTAGATTGCACCTAAATTGCCTCACTAAAGTAAAGAAGTCATCACCATTATGATACTATTCTTGTATATTACGGACAAAACCATGGTCACATCATGCCACACATATACACACACAGAGATTCATTATAACTAATACAAATGTGTGCTCTTAATTAATTCAAATGAATTTGAGCATGAATTATACACAACTGCAGGATTCAAAATTACAAACTAGGCTCCATGTCCTTTAACAATGTACAGGCTTAGAGCAAAGCCAAACACCATGATGATATTTGCATAAGATCATTCATTCCCGAGACTCATCAGAAGAGCTTGCAAAAAGGAACTTATAACAGGTTACCTGTTTGATGCGCTCCTTGTTATGAGCATTGACTCCACAAGATATGCAGTTCATATCCCTAAAATAATCCACCCATACCTGTTCACAGAATTTTAAAAAGAAAAATATAAAGATAACAAAATTCATAAATTAATAGCATGGTTTGGAAGTTAGTCTGTGTCTCAGTATTGATCACTCTAATTTGCTTAGTTCACTCCAGAGCTTCTCAATATAAGTTGATTACTCCACCTACGATGTTCCTCATGGCCAATATTTGAAAACACTGCACAGCTAGGAATCCCGAAATCCATTCCGATCACTCCTCCAGGGGATTGAGTCCCAAATCTACTCATCGTCTTATGATAGGCAGTAACTTCAAACTCAAAATGATTGGAGATTTGAAGAATTATATTTATATGTATGGGTTGAAAATAGTCAAGTCGGCGAAGGGTACTCATTACATTTTAGTGACCAACCAAGCCAGCCTCAGTTCACTCAAATCAAAACCTCACATTCCAATGTATGAACTAAACAGTTCCGGAGGGTATTTAAGGGTTGGTTTATACTACGAGTGGTGTTGGAATCCAAAGGCGTGTCTTTTGCGGTAAGGGAGCGGGGTTCATTTGGGCAGCAAGGACGGTTTTGAGGCTGGGGTATGTTGTGGTTTGCTGCGTACTGCGCTGCATGTGTGCATATGGCAGCCTCATTTTTTCTGTTTTTGCTGTCATGTTTTTTTCTGTTGCTGGTGCCTGCGTTTTGGCCTTGTCTGGGAATGGTTTTGCTTCTCTTTTACTGTTTTCTGTTGGTTTGTGGTGGGTCTGGGGTGACTGCTATATCAGTACCCTTTGTCTTTCTTTTATTTTGCCCGCGAGTTTTGTTTGTGCTTCTTGCACACACTCGTCATGAATAAATTTAGCCGTTTCTAAAAAAAAAGGGCCAGTTGAGTTACATTCCTATGTCTGCATAGCATAGCAATGTTGTGTCACACAACTTCTTGCGCGCTTGTCTTCCATCCATGTATAAATTACATTTCTATATTAAAAAAAAAATATAGTTAAGTTAGTTATTAGTTATGTGTACTTGGACATGTATGATGTATATGAATTAAGTTGTACCTAATAAGGTTTTGCAAAAGAGTTAAATAATATAGTTAATATATAATATAGCTAAATTTCAAATGAACTATTATATATGAAAGACTCTCATTGGATGTCGGTGTAAAGGTAAATGTATGCCTTTATTCTCTTGAATACTTTGAAGGTAAACTTGTGTTTGGATAAACAACTTAATTAAATATTTGTCATCATATAAATGTTTATATATAAACTATTTCTATAATAAAAGATCAATGAAGTCAAATTGTTTTTCATATGAATTATAAGTGACGTTGTAGACGAACCTTGTTTGAATGAGCAACGTTGCATATGAAGCACGAGAAGACAAGTGATTAGTGAGGTTGGAGAACAAAGGAGGACATAAGAGAGAGAGAGAGAGATGTATGTCAGATTTGGTTGATATTATTTAAAATAATTTGAATGGTTGTTTTATTTCGAATGAAGACCGATAATACAGCACTTAGTTAGAGTTTTGTTTGAGTTTAATTTTTCAAATTAATTGTGTTTTGTATAGGTTGTTCAATAGTTATGTATAATCTCTAAAAAAAAAATATGTATTATGATTGATCGAATTCTATGATAGCTGTTCAAGCAGGGATTCATACACAATTAACTGGTTAACACAATTAACTGGTTAATTGTCATTTTCGTCTTTAAATGTATAATAAATAGTGATAATATAGTCCATTTTTAATTCTTTCCACATTCTTATTTTTTGTAATCATTGATTAAGGATCCTTGAGACAACTAAAGTTGATTTACCCTGTTACTATGTTGTTTTAAATTATCTTGACGCGTATATGTCAATATATCACTTTTATCATTGAGCCGACCCTTCATAAACTACATCTATACATTTGAGTCTTGTTAACTTACATCGTAAAACATGTTAAAGATTCCAAGCAATTTTAGATTAAAGAAACAAAATTTTGACTTTAATCAAATTATATGGATGACTATCAAGACAAAAAATTTAGGGTTAAATATGTTTTTAGTCTTTGCATTTTGCGTCTCTTTGAAGAACAGTCCCTGCATTTCATTAAATGTTTTTAAAATCTTCAAATTTTATTTCCGTTATCAAAATTAGTCCCTGCTGTTAATTCTCTAACGGAATTCTGATGTAGCAGTTAGTTGGTCCCAATTATTTTAAGGTTAAATATGTTTTTGGTCCCTACATTTTGCGTGACTTTAAAAAATAGTCATTGCATTTCAATAAATGTTTTTAAAATCCCTAAAATAATAAAGATTATTCTTCAAAGTCACGCAAAATGTAAAGACTAAAATCATATTTAACCCTAAAATAATTGGGACCCACTAACTATCACATCAACATTCCGTTAGAGAATTAACAACAAAGACTAATTTTGATAACGGAGATAAAATGTGAGGATTTTAAAAACATTTAATGAAATGTAGGGACTATTCTTCAAAATGGTGCAAAATGTAAGGACTAAAAACATATTTAACCCAAAAATTTATTATGAGTTTTGAACCATGTGTCCTTAGAACATAAGTGCATTTGCTATTTATTAATTTGTTTTAAGCAAGGAATCTTACAATGTGAATCATTGCTGTTCATCTTGCCTTTGTTCTGAGGTCAGCACTTTTAAAGAATCAAAGTTAGAGAATATTTCTTTTTGGTTCAAAAGGCTTATTTGGCTAACGTTATAGGTTGAATATGCTTACTGCTCAGCCATTCCTTGATGTTCATTTCTGTTCTGCCACATTCACTGTTTTTTTTTTGGCAACTTCTTGTGCTGGCTTGCATTTTGATAAATATGACTTGTTCTTCTTTTTTTTTTATTTTAAAATATACGTACATAGTTAAAATAAAAGTTTTCTTAGGTTGATATGACTTATGGGATAAGCTCAATTTCAATCAAACGTTGACATCTCGATGAATATTTTTTAAGTATATCTATTAAAAAAAATTAAACTTTTAAGTTAAGTCTGACTTTAGTAAATTTTCAAAATCCAACTCATTTGAATTTTTTATAAAGAAGAATGTATTTTGAAAAATAATAATTTTATTTAATTTTATTCCAAAGAGATATTCTATCCTACATCTGATGAATTATAAAGAGATATTCTGTCGGATGCATTATAACTTTCTTTTGTGGGCTCCCATTGCACGAGGAGATGGTGAATCCACTTTTGGGGACCTCTTTTTTTCATAGTCAAAAGAAGGTCACAACATTCCCTATTTTTCCAAGTCAACCCATCCTTTGCATGAAAACAGGAACTATTCTATACAAAAAGCATTGTGATGAAATTTATTGATGCCTTGGAAAATACGACAAATCCCAGCTGCTTGCTACAAAGGCTTTATCTTCAGTTTTCATCAAGTGACCGAATTTATTGGGACAATTGTTACAAAGGAGAATTTTTTTTTTTTTTTTTGAGGACAAAGGAGAAATTTTATTACGTAGTTTATGGTGGATTAATGTTTGGGAATTCCTCAAATTTTGAGAATGATAGGATATATATCATCACCTTTAATATAGAGGTCAATGTATGGTCTTTCCGGTGTTTGTCGTTGGGTTTGGGTTGCCGCTTATATACGGTGTTTGTTGTATCTTTTTTATTGTGGCTTAGTCATTTTTCTTGTGCGGCGTAGCTTTTAATAATATGTTGTTTAAAAAAAATATAGAGGTTCATGTTATCAATTGTTGATTTCACATAGAAAAAAAGATAATGATATATGTATCGAAAAAATATGATCACGAGATTATCACGATGCGTATTATAAATGACGGGTGACCTGGTTTATATGTGTAACATAAATTTTTGGGTCTTGCTAACAATCCCAAGTTAAGGATTTTAAAATAGAAATAATTGGTAAATTTTATGTAGAGAAAACTACTTTTTCAAGTTTTAATGTGTTGAATACATCCATCAATCCCAAGTTAAAATTTCTTCTTTAAGCTTCTTAACAAATACCCCAATAATACTTATTAGCATTTCCCTAAATTTTTATATTGAGTCTAACATATTCTTATAAATGCTTTGTGAGGTGAGTGATGTTTACTTGTAAATAATACCAATTTGCTATTGACTATTTGAGTATTTTATATAACAGAAAACTTAGGAATTTAGAGTTCAAAGAATACTAAACAAAACATTACATCTATTTTTCCTCAAGATCCACTTTTAGTATTGATTCCAGATAGACCATAGAATACATTTTCTTTCTCTATATCTCTACACGTCGCCATGGCTTGATGCCTCATATAGAGAGATATTAGTCAAACGGAGATGGCTATTAGGTGGTCCACCAGAACAATGACTGTAATTTTATTAATTCTTTCTAAAAGAAGTCTAAGTAAAATTAACTCGTATTTTTTAAAATGAAATGCAAGCAAAAATCAACATCTTCTATTTTGTGATTAATATCTCTAAGCAATCCATAATTCAATTTAACATTTTATATCTTGAATGACTTTATTTTAATGACCTTATTTATTAATCATAAGTCATGGCGCCTCCAAATACACAAGCAACACCAATTATGAGTTAGACTTAAAAACTCTCCAAAGTCCAACTTTTTATTATCGGAGTGTTTTCCTCACTTGTTATGTTTCACTTGATCACATGATACTTGGACAACACATACTTTGGCATAAATCTTCCGCAAAGCGCTTTATGTTAGGAGATCCACATTGAATAGATACAAAATGATCAATGTGATACTAAACTCGAGCCTCTCATTTAATTAGGCGGTTTTTTGATTGAACTCTCCTTATGAACTTAAATCTTAACAACTTACTTATCGCACGCGGACAATGCATCACCATACACCGTCGAGCCAAGTGAGGATGAATGAGACGATGGGTACAAAGTTAGGAAACATGACATCAATTAGAGATAAGCGAAAAAATGCTAAAACTCTAATATATTAAGTATTATAAAATTGATACAAATGTGAAAGATAGTTATTACAACCAAAGCCCTAACTACTACCACCTTTGTGACTACTAATTACATTTCTGTTAGCCTTCCGGAAGATGGAAGGTGTTCAAACACTTACAACTTTGGATGTTCATTACAATTGCATATCAAATCAAATGAACATTCGAGCAGAAGTGTCATGAAATACTTCGGCTAAAATCAAAGCCATAGGGCGAAAACTTAACCACCTAGCAGAAACTATATGTCAAAATTTAACCACTTGGCGAAAGCACATCAACAAAGGTATTCATACTTAATCATCTAAGGCAGAAGCAACACAACTTAACTGCCATTGACAGAAGCTGAAATCAATCCAACTGATCAGAACAATCCGTAACTCCGCCTACAGTAGTCTATTCCGATCACTGCCGAGGTCCTACTTGAGATCACATAATCATTCTGAGATTAAACCTTGTTTGTTCCTATATCTCTGGACATAGCCCTAGATTATAAGGTGAAACATGCTAATAATTGTATTATTTAATGTGTGCTTTGTTTTTGTTTATCTTATAGTTTATGCATACTTTTCTTTGTTATAATTTTGGTTCATTCCCACATTAATTTGCTACTTTTTCTCCATAATCCACAACACTTACAATGAGTGTGAATCCACCATTAATTGACAATAATACACAAACATTGGTTGGTTGGTTAGCAACAAGGGAATGCATGTATTATTAAAGCAATATTGCACGTATAGTGCTGAAGTCAAAGAAAGAAACCAAGAAGAATGGGCCAAAGAATCTGGAATATTGATCATTAAGAATGCAAGAATGATATTCCATATATTAAGTCAACAAAGTCTTCAAGCTAGATAGCAAGAGAAGCATGGACAGAGAGATAAAAGAAAAAGGGTGCAAAGAGAGAATATTCAGAATTCAATTGAATGGAATCTTTCATTTATGCAAGTTGGAACAATTGTGATAAACTCTATAGTACAATACCCTTGGACTTGCTCTATAAATACCATCTTACTCCTACTATTTACCTCAAGTCCAATTCTTTTCTACTTTCTAGTCTTTCATAAGAAGATCAGTAAAATCAATTGAAGGAATTATGGATTGCAGATTTGAGACTGCAGAAACTCGCAGGTTTTCTTTCTTTCTTTTCTTTTCCGCGTAATATAGGCACACATTCTAGCACACACACTTGTATAAGCCATAGTTTTAACTTCTAAGTTCATGTCCACGACCACAATATATATATTGAACGCAATATTAACGATTGTAGTGTAACTGCAACTGCGGCCATGTATATGCATAATTTTTTTCTTTACAAACAGAGAATTATATTATCCTTAGTCTAAGGAGTATTTCAAACCTAAATACATAAGTGACTAACCACAAATAAATCAATGTCCATATGTATTAAACTGTGCATGTGCATCTTAAATTATTTAAAATGAAGCTAACATATATAGGTATTATTAATATTAATATTACGATATATAGGAACAAGTGTGCAGCATGCTACAGGCAGTTCAACAAAGTGGAGCACCTAGTGGATCACATGAAGATCTCTTACCATTCTGCTCATGAACCATCCTGTGGTATTTGCAGGAAACACTGCAGATCCTTTGAGTCTCTAAGGGAACATCTTATAGGTAATTAATCTCTTCTGGAATATTTATTGTTGTAAATTTGTGACAATTAGTATAATCTGTATGCTTTTCTAGGTCCATTGCCAAAACAAGAATGCAGAGAAATCTTTGCCAACAGAGGGTGCAAATTTTGCTTGAAAGTCCTTGACAGCCCTAACTCTCGCCGGATCCACCAACAAAAGTGCCAACTCTCCGGATTAAGTGTATATATCAACTTAGGTCTCATTTTATTATAATTTGGAACTTGAATTGGCAGATATTTATGCATCATGGATACACAGTTTAAATAAGTGTATATGACATAAACGCTTATGTTATTTTTATAAAAAAAGATAAAATAAAGTCAAACATTTGATATATACGCATAAGCTGTCATAAACCATCTTGAAGAACTTATAAAAATAAGCTGAAAACAGCTTCATGAATAGGTCATATATATGATATTTCATTAAGTTTTCCAAACAGTCTCACTAGTGTTAGATAAACTCAAATGAACTAATCCATATTCTAGCTAGTATTTGTTGATAATGATAAAGTAGTATACATTTAACATTAACTATTTCAAGCATCTAAATTATAGTTACTAAGCAAGATTTACTATGTTAAGAGTTACTTTTGAAGTAAGTAATTTTGACTCTTATATTATTTATATAGGGAATATGTGGTCGCTTTTCAAATTTGGGAATTCGTGATAATTTGTCAATTGGTGGGGGAAGAGGACCACAAGTAGTTGCACTAGCTTGCAAAATGGTGGGAGGTGGAAGTGATGGGTCATTGGATTTATGTGCAAGAGTTTGCTTAATAGATGAATATGAGAACATCATCTTCCATTCTTATGTCATTCCACCAATTCCAGTCACAAACTACAGGTATGAGACAACAGGTATTAGACATGAATATTTAAGAGATGCAATGCCATTGAAAGTAGTTCAAAGGAAGATTCAAGATTTTCTTTGTAATGGAGAACCTATTTGGACAATTCGGTCAAGAGGTGGAAAAGCTAGGATTCTTGTGGGTCATGGTTTAGATCATGACCTTGCATCTTTGCAAATTGAATATTCAACACCAAAAATAAGGTAATTGTATGTCACATGTTATAATATATGTTCATAAATTGAGAAACACTTGCACCTTCAATTAAGGTTAATAATCTATATTTTCCTTTGTAAATTTTAAAAAATCAATAACAAGTACATATTAATGATGTCACTACAGGGACACTGCAAAATACCCTCCACTTATGAAAACCAGCAAGCTCAGCAACTCACTCAAGTACTTAACACAAGCATATCTTGGGTAAGTATAATTTAAATAAGTTTAATTTTGATATATAGTCGGTGTAAAACATTTTACACTGATCGTAAATGCGACTTTTAAAATAGTCTTAATTAAAATAAAATAAATTTAATGATATGACGACTATAATTGATTAGACTTACCATATATGCAGGTACGACATTCAAACAGGGATACAAGATCCTTATGATGATTGTGTTGCAGCAATGAGACTCTACATGAGAATGAGAACCCAAAATCACAGAATAGAAGATTACCCTTTGGCATCTGATCCACAAAACAGAAACAATTTTGCTTCATGGAGGCAAAGTGAGCTTGAAAGAATGAGTCCTGAACAAATGCTAGATATCTCGAGGTCTGACTACTACTGCTGGTGCATGGACCCATGAAGTTATGGTCAAACTAAGCCAAAAACAGCAAATTGAAATTCATTTGTTACTACGAATTAATTAATATATAGTTAAAGTAAAAAATAAAGTAAACCAACCTGATGGTGTCTTTTCTATAAGTAAAAGTAGTTAATGAGCTGAGGTGGAGTACTACTCGTCTCTTTGATAGTGTTTTGTTTATACAAAAAAATAGCTTAATATGTACTAGTTTCATTAGTTAGCATGTAATAGCTAAGTGTATTCATCTCATGCATATATATGTATGACTCTATTTGCTGAAAATAATATGAGAAATATTCTTCATGGGGGAATTCTATTTAATTTATGTAGTTATCAGAAAAAGTCAATGTCATTTTTCTTTAATAATTGAAAAACTCAATATCAGTTTCCAAGCTTTATGTACAAACACCAAAATATGGTGCCATTATTTTTCAATAAGATTTTGATTACATAGATATGGTTCATTATGTTTATAGTCCCCAAGAGATTTATAAGGTTGGTTTGGTAGCTTAGTGAGAGAGAGTTAAAGAGTAGAATGATAAAGGTGGCCTTGTATTTGATTCCAACACAAACAATAACTTTTTTTTGTTTTTTTTATCTGGGGTTTGATTCTCAGACCTTGCATATATCATTGTCCCTACCAACTGAGTTAAGCTCACGAGGACCACAAACAATAACATATTAATAATATCCTAACATTTATTTTTCTTTTAAATGTTTATAGTCCCCCTAAGTACTCATGTACTAATATTCAGTTAGAGACCAAAACGAATATTAAAAGAAATTTGCTGTTGACACATCATATAAGGCTAAAAAACACCAAAAAAAGATCAAAATGCCCCGGCGGCAGTTAACTGTCGATGCGTAAAGAACCAGCAGTAGTTAACTGTCGCGGGATCCATCGGCAAGTAACTACCGATGCGATCCTGATACAAATTCAGCCAGAAGCTCTCTCATCCATTATCACTCTCAAAATTTCTCAAATCTCTCTAAAAATCCCAACCAAATTTATTCAACAAAATCACAAGTAAGTAATCATAATGCTATTAACATACATTTTAGTTGTTATAATTTTTTTTTTTTTTTTTATAATTTTAGTTTTAGGTTGATGTGTGTATGTATATTTATAATTTTAGTTTTTGAGTAGATTATATTATGATTCATTTTTAGAGTAGATGAATTTTGTTAAAATGTTTGTATCTTTATGTTATAGTTATAAGTTTTAGGTTAATTTAAATTTTGGTGTTTTCTATTTTTTTTAATTTTAGTTTTTGAGTAGATTTACAAGTAAGAGTATATGATTCATTTTAAGAGTAGATATAAGTTGATTAATTTTATTAATTTTTTTGCATGTTTATGTTATAGTTATGATTTTTAGGGTTTATGTATAATTTGCACTTCAAGTGTTTGATGAAATGTTTGAATGAGTTTTTCATTGATTGTTTAATTTCTTATGGTGTAGATCTGAAACAATGGACCCTCATTTGTTCAAAGCTCAAGTACGTTTCAAAAGTGGAACCCGTCATTCGTTCAAGGTCCGGGTCGATATCACGCTAAAAGATCTCAAGGATCAACTGAACGAAATCAATCAAGAACTCAACCCCGGAGACACAAGGAGGGCGGAGGACCTTCAGTATGCATGTCCCGGATATTTGCAGGGCCAAAAGATAATGTTGACGGACGATGAATGTGTGAGGACCATGTTCTCCAGACAATATCGGGAACACATGTTCCCGATAATTAAGTTTGAAGCTACGTTGCGGAGATCGCCTGAAGATATTTTCGACAGTTTGATTCTGCTAGAAAATTATGTTTAGGTAGTGTCTTTATTTTGTTGGAATTTAAATTAAATTCTTGTTAGTTTGCTGAAGATGTTGGTATTGAAGTGTCTTATACTGAATGTAGTGATTTGTATGCCCCTTTGAAAAGTCAAAAGATTAAGAGGACACAACATGTTTTCTGCAGAATTAACTATATAGGTTATCACATTGAATTCCTTTGTATAAGATGAGAGTCACAGAAGGGAATGCACCTCTAAAGGGTTCTTTTGAATTGGATCGTGCTCCTTTGTCAATTGAAACTAGTCAGGTGGTAGGGCAGTAAGATTCAATTCAAAACAACCTCTTGGAATGCATTCCTTTATGTGATGACGAGAATGCACCTTTAAGAGGTTTCTTTGAATTGGACCGTGTTCCTCTGTCAATTGAAACTTGTCAGTTGGCAGGGCAGTAAGATTCAACTAAAAGCAACCTCTTGAAATGCATTCCTTTCTTTGATGACTCGTCTTATAGAGTTGATTTTCTAGAATATAGGTGCTGTGTTCTCTTCATCTTTTGAGTTTTCATAGGGCGCTTCAAATCACTACGCTAAGTATACGCCACTTCAATTCCGACATTTTCGGCAAACTTTCAACAATTAAATTTAAAACCAACATCATAATGATACCACATATATTTAGGAGAATGTAATGTAATGTTGATGAAATTAAAACTAAATAAAATTGTGTATTTTTTTAATTGATTTTGTGTATTTGTGCAACTTTAATCCAATTTATTCAATACGCGACATATAAAAAAACATAAAAAAAGATCTAAAATAATTAGAAATTACAAGCCATTACATTCAATCATCTTCCTCGTCACACAAGTCAATTGGGTTGTCCTCGACAGTCCTTGGGGCACCTGCTTTTGGTTGAGGACCGAAATAACATGTCCTTCCGCTCCTCCTCAACCTGAAATAGTTGTAAACCGGCACTTTCGAATCACTTTTTTTAACGGAACCATCGCATTCGATTCTGTGCCATGTCACAAACGATTTAGCTTTTTTCTTCTAACCCTCTTTTTTTAATTGAGCAGTATCGCCCTGTTTCTAAAACATTTCTACACGATGCAAACATCGGATAAAAAATTCTACCACAAATTCCTAACAGTTTTTACAATTTCTAACAATTCCTAACAATTTCTAATAATACCTAACAATTTCTAATAATTCCTAACATTTTCTAACACAATTCAATCAATTCTATTCTAAACAACATATAACAAATCAATCAAAAATCATCATCAAATATAAAATCAACAAAACCTAAATATGTCAAAAAATTTCCAAAAGTTATAACAATTCAATAAAAAAAACCAATGCAATAGGATTCAAAACACTTACTTGATTTTGTGCTTTGAATCCTTTTGTGCAGGGACCAATGCCAAACCAAAAAAGCTGTAGGAACGAACGCCAAAACATGGTGAAAGGGAAGAGACCAATGACATTTATGCCAATAATCTACTTATGTGTGTAGAACTCTCCCTTGAAGCTTATAAAAAGGAAATATCTTGTTATTTGTAAACCAAGCAACAAAAATAAAGTAAATAAGAAAGCAAAGTATTCTCCTAAGCAATAAAATTGTCTTCCTCTTAATTATTTTCTCCTCCCTAGTCCCTCTCAAAAGCTCACTACAACATTCTCATTTTTCAACAAAGAGGCATCATAACTTAGGTCTTCAAAAGAAATCCTTCCATAGTCATGACGAGCAATGGATCAGCATCCTTCGAAGTTCCACTTCTCAAAAGGAATACCTATGATAATTGGTGTATCAAATTGAAGGATCTTTTTGGAGCAAATGATGTTTGAGAGATTGTTCAAAAGAGATATAAAGAATCACAAGACAAGGATTCCTGAACTCAAGCACAAAAAGAAAGAGAGAAAAGAAAGATTTTTTCATCATCCATCAAGCACCTGATGGAGATAAGTTTGGGAAAAATTTCAAATGTAGCATATGCTAATGAGGCATAGGTGGTGCTTCAAGACTCTTTTAAATATGAAGGCAAAGTAAAGAAGGAACATCTATAAACTCTAAAAGACGAGTTTGAATCTTTACATATGAAAGGGTCTGAATCTATTTCTGAATATTTTGCAAGAGTTATCGTCGTTTCAAATCAATAAAAAATAAAAGGTGAGAAGTTAGAAGATGTGAGAATCATGGAACATATATTCCGCTTTTTGGATCTAAATTCGAGCATATCATTGTGACAATTGATTGTGAAGCCATGTATTTGTAGACCATGACGATAGAAGAACTTCAAGGATAATTGCAAGCTTACGAGGAGAAACACAAGAATAAGCTAGAGATCATAGTGAAACTCAACAAGATGCAACTGAATGAGAAGGAAGAAAGAAAAAGAAATGAGAGAAGGCAACATAGTTGAGGTAGAGGACAATTTGGATGTGGCAATGGCAGAAGAGGCTCAAATTTCATGAGCAACAATTTGGATGTAACCTTTGGAAGGTTTCTAAGTTGGTGCTTAAAGCAAACGAGAGAAAGTAAGATACATTCGAAAATGACGGGGAGCTTAAAAATCCGATCAAGTAGTCCAAAAACTCGATTTTTGACTAAGAACATGTAACAATGACTCAAAACAGAAGGTTGAGAGTTAGAAAGATTAATATTGTTCCCTAAAATGACTATCCATGTTACAAACATGTTTAAAATTTATGCTGATACAGTTCAGATTATATAATCCGAACTGTTTTTCCCTTGAAAAAGGGTGTTAGGGGGTGTTCGGATTATGTAATACAAACAAATCATTTAACGCGCCCTATTTTTTGAGATTCCTAGATTACAAAATCCGTAACTCATTTTTCACCCTTTAACAAAAGAAAACACCATTCCAAATTACAAAGGAAAATACCATTACCTAATACTCTAATAAATGGGTCGGGTTCATTTGACCTTATTTATGTAGTCGGACCGAACTAAGATGTTTGAGCCCATTTGACAGCTGTAAATACACATTATTAGCTGTGTTCAAATCTAAATCAATCAAAAATAAAAAATAAAGGAGTTTATAATGTGCGTGGATATAGAATATAGGTTGAGTGTGAGCAGCTGCAGATTATGTTGTCTCTTTCAGTGTGTCAACCTGTAGACAGTAGTATTGTATTGTTTTATCTTGAGACTTCAAATCCAACACGTCAAAACTCTCTCTCTCTGTTTCTTCCTATAACTATATAGGAAGAAACAAAACAAATACTTCTCCTTCCTGCTTCATTTCATTCTTTATTTCTCTTCTCTATCGATATCATGTGGCGCTACTTCTCCAAATTCATTCATTCGCCAATTTCTGCCTTCAACCCATCAAATTCAAATTCAAATTCCATTCCGGTAAATAATTTCACTTTCTTTTCTCTATTCATTCTTCAATAATACATTCACTTTCAACGCTTCATCATTATTTTTACTTTTTTTGTCCAGAGTTTGAGTTCACCATTATTACTTAATCATTTCCTAGATCTAATGCTATGTGTATTAACCTCGATTGTCACGATAGTGCTGATAGTTTATCATATATATGTTCAGAATTTTGTTTATCAAAGTTTAACTCAATAATGAAATCTCTGTAGCCGACACGACACTTCTGATCGAAGACATCTCCGGTGTTTGACACACGTGTTGACCAATATATATGATATTCTTCAATTAATTAATTTTTCATCAATGTCGTGTCTGATGTTTGTGTTTGTGTTTTAGAGAGTGAAACTAATTTTTATTTATCAATAAAAACAGGTGAATTTTGAGATGGTATCTTACTGTGCTACCAGAATTTGTAATCTACCACCTTTATTCAAAGGAAAATCTAGTGATTATTCTACAGGGGCATCTGTAACATCATGTGATTCTTTGTCTGAAGAAAAGCCAAAAGATAATTCTGTATCTGATATGTTGGTTGATTCATTTGGAAGGATTCATACTTATTTGAGAATATCTTTAACAGAGAGATGTAATTTAAGGTGTCAGTATTGTATGCCGGCAGAGGGTGTGGAGCTTACTCCTACCCCTAAGGTTTTGACGAAACCCGAGATTCTGAGATTGGCTGATCTCTTTGTTAGCTCGGGGGTAAATAAAATACGGTTGACCGGTGGTGAACCGACTGTTAGGAAGGATATTGAAGATATATGTTATGAATTGTCGAGTTTGAAGGGATTGAAGACACTGTCCATGACTACTAATGGTATTGTTTTGGCTAGAAAGCTTCCGAAGCTCAAAGAATGTGGACTTGATTCGTTGAACATTAGTCTAGACACGCTTGTACCGGCAAAGTTTGAGCTTATGACGAGGCGTAAAGGGCATGAAAAAGTAATGGATTCTATTAATGCCGCCGTAGACCTTGGTTATAATCCTGTTAAGGTATATGTTTGGTCCCATGTCTTTACATTTTTCACTTTGGTAAACTGATTGTCGTTAAATAGTGGCCCTATAGTGAAGCAAAATTTGAACAAATTGCTACTGTTCTGCGATACGCTATTTAGTATAAAATGTCATCAAATAGTGGCTATAGTGGCGCTATAGCACTATTGTGTAGCAGAATTTGAACAAACTGCTATTATCCGTGATCCGGGATTGACAACATTGGTCACCTCCCCATCAGTAGCTTCCCTTTTGACTGATTCATGAAGTCATTCACATTTTGCCGATCAATGCATTTAAAGGTGTCTTGTACGTTTATGTTGCATTTCAGGTCAATTGTGTTGTGATGCGTGGATTCAATGACGACGAAATCTGTGACTTTGTTGAGCTGACACGTGAAAAGCCTATTAATATTCGGTTTATTGAGTTCATGCCTTTTGATGGGAATGTTTGGAATGTCAAGAAACTTGTACCGTACTCAGAGATGTTGGATGCTGTGGTAAGGTAGAATTCAGACTAGAGATCTCATTTTATAGAGTTTTTATGTTTTCTTCTAGTTGAGAGAACCTTTATAACCGTCATTGTCAAACAGGCAAAACGGTATCCTAGCTTAAAAAGAAATCAGGATCACCCAACAGATACGGCCAAGAATTTCACTATAGATGGACATAAAGGACAAGTTTCATTTATCACATCAATGACTGAGCATTTTTGTGCTGGTTGCAATAGATTGCGACTACTAGCTGATGGAAACTTAAAAGTTTGTTTGTTTGGTCCGTCAGAGGTATGTTGTATTCTAACCTTGATAGTTAAGTATATTATACATGCCAGATTTGGATAGATTCTACTTGATGTTTTTGTTGAACCTGGTTATAGTTGATGATGATAAATTGTAGCATTAAAAAATCCTAATGAGAAATTAATCTTATAGTTTCAGGTCCATAATGATTGTTATGACTAAAATTTGGACTTAAACCTTTGGCATGATAAGATTTTAAAAAAGGTGTAAAAGATTCATATAGTTAGCTATGCGATTGTTGGGTATGGTTCTAGGAGTTGTTTTCGACTAGCTGTTTTTGGTTTCTTTACTGCTTTACATATCAAAGGAAGATAGAATGGCAGCATCAGATAGGAACTTTGTACATGCAATTTCTGTTGTCAACCCTGAATTCATGATACTCTCTTTGTCTGTAATTATTAGACCCTTTCCACTTTTTCTTTGTCCTGTAATATAAGACCATTTACAAAAAATGTCCATGTTAATTTACCATTGAAAACATAATTTTCTCTCTCTCTCTCTCTCTCTCTCTCTCTCTCTCTCTCTCTCTCTCTCTCTTGATATCAATAATTGTAGTGGTGAATATGTAAAAGTAACACTTTTTTGACAAATTTATTACTAAAACTACTTTTCTTAATACCCGTGAACTTTGTTGGAGGGTTTTATATAAAATACATAGGGAGTACGATATATTCTAAAAGAGAAAAGGAGAAACTATTTTGTAAACTCTCTTAATTTAGAATCAAAAATAATAATCAGAACACATTACAAAATAAGAAGTATAAAGTACCCTGCAGAGCGTAGATTCGTCAAGATATTTAATTCACATCAAGACATGATTTTTGTAACAGTGAAAAGATGCCTTTATCAGTTGCATGATTTTGACAGAAGACATGGAAACTATGACATTGTCATTTAGTAAAGCTGAGGGATTATTCACATATTTCCCCTGTGCTGCTGCATCAAGATGAACTATTTCTCATTGTTAACCCACAACTTGGGTGTTTTTGATTATTTATGTGCTCTCCTTAATTCTCTATTGCCTATTGTAAAGTGAAGTGATGGCTGTTCTGCTTCCTTTTAAATACGTATGACATGTTTCATGTGTGCCTTCAGCAAACGATTACGGCGACGTTCTTACACGCGCTTGTTATCTTGCAGGTGAGCTTAAGAGATCCCTTGAGGAATGGTGCAGAGGATCATGAACTTAGGGAGATAATAGGCGCAGCGGTATGCACTTCTGGTTATAATTTACTTAGATTCAAAATTTCATTAGTAATCAAATTATAGTTACAATCTATTTTACTACAGTTTATCAAATAAAATACAGCCCTGAAAAATATGACTTACATTCTACATGGCTGTGTGCTTGTCATGATTTTAAAATTGCGGTCACAGTTGCGGTTACGCTGCCAACCTTTATACTGCAGAAAATGTGGTCGATGCGATAGAAATTGCAATTGCAGAGACCTCAAAATATTTTACTTTGTGGCCGCAATTGTGGTTGCGGACTGCATTTTAAAACCATGGTACTTAAAATTGTATAGTAATAGTAGCAGCACTTAAAATTGTACTCTATTATGTTTCTTTAGCAATGCCTATTATTTGATTTAGGTGAAGAGGAAGAAACCTTCACATGCCGGTATGTTTGACATAGCGAAGACAGCAAATAGGCCTATGATACATATTGGTGGATAAGGTCTGCTCATTTTATCTCTCTTTGAAGATATTTTGCATTCAATCTCTTAGAAGATTGGTTCTACAATTTATTAAACCACAAAATAATCTGTCACTGATTTCAGGTATCATATATTGTTGAAAATCGCGTAAAACGCAAGCCACCAGAGCAGCCCCAACCAAAAACAGTTTGTATTGAGCATTGGCCGAGATCTTCACAGATGATTAATCTCACTTAGTATGGGGGTGATACAATTTTGTTAATCATACCATTAGCATATACTTATACTTTGTTGAACATTTGTGTCTACTTTTAGCAAATAGATCAAAGGTTTGAAGAATAAAAGTCCCATTGATGAGTATATTGGTGAATAATGCTTAAAATTTAGGGTGACTTCCTGTTGTATTTATATTTATGGTGAGTAACATAGCAAATTGGAATTTTGAGAAGGTTGACAATTGATGCCTGTTATAAATCTTGTGTTTGGCGGTTGGTTTTTCTGCAAGCATAGGGACACATTTCGGTATTTGTGGTGAGTTACATATTGCTTTGGATAGTCTTTTACTGCATCAAGACAAATATTGAATCTTCAAAATTGAGAAAAGTGAATAAATTGACTAATGTTCTCTAGTTTAAGGAATTCAATAGTCAATTTACAAATTTACAGACCAAGCAAGTGTTTGTTTGTTCTCACGTTCACATGACCGCAGAGACGTGAGATTTCAATTTCGAACGTCAAATTGCTTATTTACTTTATTTTGGCCCTGATAAATCAAAATTATAAAGGATACTGGAGTTGATTTTCTTTTAGAGCAAAGGATACTCAGTTTATTGATAGCCCATAAATTCTTTTAAAACTATTATTCGTCTCATTTACAAAGTTTATAAAGGTGATTTTTTTTATAAATATTTAGTGAATTATGCTACATTATCTCCGTGAGCTTAACTCAATTGGTAGGGATATTGCATGTTATATGCAGGGGCCGGGGTTCGAACCTCAGACACCCCACTTCTCCACATTTAAATGTGTGAGCTTTAGCCTCTAGACTACTTGACAAAAAAAAAAGAAGATTAGATCTAGAGTCAATTTATGTATTAAATAAGAAATTGAAGTTGCATCTATTGAAAAGACATGATACAATTGTGCTTCCCACGTTTTGGCCATATGAGAATGACAGAATCCTCAGATTAAAAACGTTTATCAATTAGTGCTGGAGATAAACTCAAAAGGACAAAAAATTATTGGAGTATAAAATGAGATTGTCTCATTGGGATAAAAGTTGAATAAATCAATCACAATAGGCATGCATAATTTATGTAGTCGACTTTGTGAGAAAAGACTTTTTTTGGGTGAAAGTGAGAAAAGACTTTTTTTTTTGGTGGAAAGTGAGAAAGACTTTTATTGTGGTTACATAAGTAAAACTTTTGTTTCATATATAATTTAATGTATAAATTACTTAAGAGTGTTTCGACGCGATGATTTGTTTTCTTTCGATTTAATTGGAGGTTATTTTTTAAAATCAATCTAACAAATCCAACAACATACATTTGAGTATGAACTTTGTCATCTATTGTGACTCTATCCAACTCAAGATTAAAGTGTGCAAATGAACACATGATTTAAAAAAAAAAAAAGAATATATTATATAAACAACACATTTTCATATAAGTCAAATCTGTCCTATGATAGGCAGTTGCCCCTACAATTTTGTATGAGGCGCTGACTTTTTGCCATCCAAAGTCAAATGTTGACATAATCTTGAGTAAAAGAAAAGAAAGCTATACCCAATGTCAATTTTTGCTTTCCAAAATCAAGATTGTCATTACATTAATTTATGAAAGCTACCAAAGCCATGTGTTAGTTAGTGGTATCCCATATTCATTTCTAAATAGCATGTTGATGACTAGTTGAAACTAAACTATATTTTGTCCTAAAGAAAAAAAATAAACTAAACTATATAGTAACAATATGCATAATTTGAACATATCATTATTATTATCCAAGTGATCTTATTAAATATTCATAATGATCAATTGGCAAACATTTGTGGATGAGGTGTAAATTTGAATAGCTTTACAAAGTCAATGAATCTATTGATTCAAAGAATGCAATGTTTTTTAACCGCTTCAAAGTACTCCTTGGAAAACATGAGAAAGAAGCATGATGAAAAATTACTTTTACAGTTATTTCTTGCTTTTATTTAATTGCATTAAGATAATTAAAATACATATTTTTCTCCTCTTCTTCATAATCTGTATACACACACAAAACAAAATACATGCAAATTTTTGTATGAATGTCACAGAAAACCACTTGTGAACAGTAAAATACAAATCTGAGGTAAAGATATAATTCTTGAATGATGAATTCCAAAGGTGGCTACTCAATTTTCATTACATCATCTTTATTATCTAACAAACTAAGCACAATGTTTCCTTTTAGTTATTGTTGTCAATAATAATCTACCTTTTGCTTTCAAAACACAATGCTGTTGATTTCCATAGCTCGTCACTCTTGAATAGTATTTATTACATACTCTAATTAATGTCATAAGTGTGACAAGGACACTGTTTTTATTTGCTTAAATATTGTCAAAGTAAAAATTTTGGACAACATTAATTGTACAAAATTTTGCAATCATTAACAAGACAAAGATAAGATGTAAAAGGATAAGAAAAGTATGAAATCAAGTAATGTTCATAAATGCTCACTATAATACTTTAGCATCAAAAGGGCCACTTGAAATCAATACACATTCATTCAATCATTCATAGTATCAAAAGCAAGGTAATAAGTAATAACTAATTGTCAATCTACAATGAGGAAGCATAAGTTTTTTCTATGAATAATATTTGTGATAAATATGCACACATCAAAAGCATGCCTTAATTTTGATTAAGTAGAGGCATAGTACTTAACTCTTCCATAAAACCATCTAATTCTGAAAAACCATCTAAGAAACCATTGAATTTCTCATTTGACTTTGATCTTCTCCATATCTCTTCCTCTTCATTTTCATTCTTCACACTTACCCCATTTTGGAGACTGAGAAAATCTTTTTCATCTTCTTGCATGATCATCGCCTTTTCGAGGTTTAAATCCATTGAATCTTTGCTTGGTTGTGGTGCAGTCTTGGATTTGCTTCTTGCACCTCCCTTTTCATGATCTTCTGGCTTTCCTGTGAGTCTTTGAACAAGCTCTCTGAAATTTGCAGCATCAGTTTTTATGATTTCTGGAGCATATATGTGAATTATTCGGATCTTTGGCTTCACTTTTGATATCACTTGTGAATCTTTGTCAACTCCTAGCTTAGAAGATGTTGTTGAGGTTGAAGAAGATGTGTGTTGCCTTTTCATGTTTGATACCAAATGTTGAAAAAAGAGTTGTTTTGTTTGAGAGTGCTAATGTTTACATAGAAAAAAATGGAACATATCCTGCTAGAAAACAAGGTACAATTTGTGAAAGTTTACATGAAGTTGTGTTTTGGATAAACATTTCACCAAATTTATAGTCAATGAAATATAATTAAATAAAGAATGGCAAGAAGGGTCCCCCTATTCAGTTACATATGTAATTTTTTTTATTATTTAAGTGAATGAACAATTTTGTTTGATAATTGTGTTATAAATACGATATACACATATTATTATTGTTTAACGATAATTAATCTTTATCGAGAAACTAATTCTCCTCTCTCAGTTAAAATTTTCCCGATACATAAAATAGGTATTGAATCCTTGACCATTTTATAGAGATGTAAAAGGTCGCTTCTAATTCTGACCAACCACATTCAATGTCTAAAGTTAATTCGTCCTAAACTATACATACTTACATTGAGTTTGATCTTATTATTCCACATGTCAAACCAATGATTAGACAAAAATTCTTTGTTTGTCATTTTATCAACGAATTGCAGTTTGTTAATTTGGTAGTCATCTGTCCCATTTAATAATATTTGCTAGCAGTGCATTAAGAAACACACTATTCCGTTTGTTCTTTGGTCTGTTTAATTTAACTTTGGCCGGCTATTCATTAATAAAAACAATTTAATCCACTTGGATTGTTTTGATGGTTTGAGACTTAAAAATGTGTTATTTCTCAAAGTCTCAGATTTGATTCTCATACGTGCCAATTTAAATGGACTAGTTTATTTTCTTAAAAAAAACATTAATAAAAACAATTTGCATCAAACTATATTTACTTCTCGATCGAAGACAAATTATCCAAAAGTTAATTTTCAACAAGATACATTAGATTGAATAAATAAATAAAGTAAAATTACAACTCAGCTTGTAGACCAAGTATAATAGTGATAGAATAGAGTACAGTCCTACATACTTGAACCGCATATACACTTAAGTATATCAAATGTATTTGCATTCTTTTACAATCTGAATTGTATTTAAACACAATGAGATAGAGTTTTAGACTTGCCATAATGGCATATCATTAACTAATCAGTCTTTAATAATAGAACCAATTAACGCATGTACGTACTCTCCATGATTTGTCTCTGATAAAGTGAAGATCATGAATGTGATAGCACCCCGAAAATGTGTAGCAAACTCTGAGATGAGTGGAAAAGGTATACCCAAAAATAAACCTAAATAGAATCTCTGTTGTATTTGTGAAGATCAGTTATGCACACGAGAGTTGTGTGTGTCCTACTTTGTAAATATTCTTGCAGTATGCATAAGGATACCACGTGGGGAAGTGGTGGTCCATTCTGTGTTGCACGTGAGTTGCAGTAAAAGATTGTGTCAGTCACGGTTACTATGATATCCAATATGTCCTACATTGTGTAAGTATATAGATTTCAAAATTGGATCAGAGCTAGCAATTGCATATTGTACTATTGGAATCCAAAACTGGTTAGGTGATCGATGTGTTTAACCAAAATATTGATCTGTTTATGATCATAAATTGTTGATTGGTTAGATGAAAAAATAGTTAAAGGATTATAACATCTTCTAAATACACCAGCTAAAAATAAAACTCTTCGTAACCACATACTTAAAAAGATTTCATTATATATCAAAATGTTACCTACATAGTCAATGTTAACCTACTCCAATAGTGAGGGGTACATCTGTTTTAGATTCCCCTATATATGTCAATGCTTTATTCATTCAAAATGTACATCAAATGTCTATAAAAGGAGTTTCTACGGTACACCCTTAAATTAAGGTGTACCGATACACCTGTTTCATAAATCTATAAGTTAACGATAATTTTTATGTAATAAAGAGATATTTATCGACTTTTATATTTTAGAAAATATTATCCCATGAGAAGAAACATCATTTCATTTTTTATAAGAATTATACTAAATTTTTTAACATTTTATTAAAAAAATAATCAATATTCACTATTATGAGTAATAAAAATTTAAAAAATTTGAATTTTGCTTTGCCGACACTTTTGAAAAATAAAATATAACTATTATAATTATAAATGATAGAAAATATTTTTTTCTAA